>Ga0182013_10000465_pt1 | contig 56650 bp, 38 predicted proteins | sample 612S2MmetaG_FD_120487 | JGI IMG/M metagenome (GOLD analysis project Ga0182013, IMG submission 120487) | Permafrost microbial communities from Stordalen Mire, Sweden - 612S2M metaG | ecosystem: Environmental > Terrestrial > Soil > Wetlands > Permafrost | place: Sweden: Stordalen | collected...
ATGGCACTGCTGGAGAGAGTGAGCACATTGCTCCGCGCCAATCTGAATGACTTGGTGGAGAAGGCCGAAGATCCGGAGCGGCTGTTGAAACAGATCGTGCTGGACATGGAGAACCAGTTGATGCAGGTGAAGACGCAGGTGGCTATCGCCATTGCCGACGAGCACCTGCTGGGGAAAAAGCGGGTCGAGCACCTGGAGCAGGCCGCGGAGTGGCGGCGCAAGGCGGAACTGGCGGTCCAGAAGGGCCACGACGACCTGGCCCGCGCGGCCCTGGAGCGGGCGCTGAGCCACGACCAGTTGGTGGCTGGGTTCACCACCCAGGCCGAGGACCAGAAGCATGAGGCCGATAACCTGCGGCAGGCGCTGCGCAAGCTGGATCAAAAACTGAGTGAAACGCGCGCACACTGTGAGATGCTGGTGGCCGAGCATCGCCGCGCCAAGGTGGTGGGCCGGGCCACGGAAGCCCGGCAGATTGTCGGCAACCAGCAGGAGCACGCGCTGGGCCGGATGCAGAGCAAGGTCCGCATCAAGGCGGCGGAAAATGCCGCGGCCAGCGAAGTGCTTAATCCGGAGTCGCTGGAAGACCGCTTTCAGGCCCTGGAGAGCGAGGACAAGGTCGATATGCTGCTGAAGGAGATCAAGAGCCGGCAGGCGGCTCAGTAGAGGCCGCCGGGCGCCGCCGGGCTGCCTTGAGGGAAATTCTGGGTCCGCGGACGGTGGAATTGCGTCTAACAGCAAGGAACCGTCAACGCACGATGAAACTTGCCCCTGGAAGACGCCGGTCACCGAAGGCGCGAACCGGGGTGAATTACCCTCAAGGTAGCCCCCAGAGTCTGTTTTGCCTTTATTTTCAGGTTAAGCGGCCCGGGCGGGCGCCAATTTTCAACCTGGTGGATGAATGCGCTTAGGCTCTTGTCTTATCCCTGCGACGCTGCTGGCCGGCTTTGGTCTGCTGACGTTGTCTCCCTCTGTTTTGGCCCAGGAAGCCGGCTCAGGCCGGACCGAAGTTGCCGTCGCCGAGCTTCCCGAGGCGCCGCAGCCGCAGTTGGCGGCCGACACAGGCCAGCAAACCGGCCAGAACCCGAGCACCGAACCAGTGGCCCCGAGCGCCGCGCCGGCCCAGGGCAGTTCCAGTTCGCAAACCGCGGCTGGGCAGTCCGACGCCGAGAAAAGCCAGCACCAGAAGGCCGACGAGCAGATCAAGGAGCAGGAGAAGCAGCGGGTTCTGGGCATCCTGCCGGCTTTCAACACCACCTATCGCAGCGACGCCGTCTCGCTGACGGCGGGCCAGAAGATGAAGCTCGCCTTTCGCTCCGCGACCGATCCGGTGGCGTTTGCCGCCGCTTTCGTGGTGGCCGGCTACCACGAGGCCATGGACGACGATGTGGGATTTCCGTGGGGCATCAAGGGCTATGGGGAGCGCTCCGGCGCGGCCTACCTGGACGCTTTCGACGGCGGCATGATCGGCAACGGGATACTGCCCTCGATTCTGCACCAGGACCCGCGCTACTTCCGGCTGGGCCATGGAACCACCACGCACCGTGTGCTCTATGCGCTGGCCACCAACGTGATCTGCAAGCACGACAACAGCGGCAAGTGGGAACCCAACTACTCCAACGTGGCGGGCAATATTATCTCCGGCGCCATTTCCAATCTTTACTATCCGTCGCAGGATTCCGGCGTTGGCCAGACTCTCTCCAACGGCTTCATCGTTACCGCCGAGGGCGGGGTTGGCTCGCTGTTCCAGGAGTTCTGGCCCGACATCTCGCGCAAGGTTCTGCACAGGGACCCCACCCACGGTCTCGATGCCCAGGCGCGCGCTGCCGACAAGGCCGGCAAGGGCTCCCAGCAAGATACAAAATAGGGCAGGCGCCGGCGGACAAGGCAGGCGGAGTTGAAATGAGAGGTCAGCGGCAGGCGCTGGCCTCTCATTTTTTTCCGGCAATAGCAACTCCGTCATCCAGCGCATCTCGCCGAACGGGGGCCGGGCTCAACATTGATTGCGCGGGAGGGGCAGGGTTCGGCTGGCTTTTCGTTCGACAAGCTGTGGACCTTGAAGCCGCAGCGTTCGACCCGAGCGAATTCACGGCAATGCCGCGGGGGCAGGCGCCTGGTTTCTCAGAAAGATGCTGCGGGTGGGCGAGTAAGCGCCCATGGCGGGGACCGAAACCGTTACCCGCTCAGGGTAGCGAAGGGCCGTCAGCCGCCCTCCGTAGACGCATCCGGTGTCGATGTTGACCGTGTTGTTGAGCCACAAGGGCTGGGGCACCGGCGTATGCCCAAACACCACCAGGGCAGCGCCGCAATAACCGGCTGCCCAGTTGCCGCGCACCGGCACGCCGAACTCATCGGTTTTCCCAGTGGTTTCGCCGCACACGGCCAGCCTGCGCGCCTTGGCAGTGCGCTTGCCCTGCAGCCGCTCCTTGAGCCCTGCGTGGGCAATCACCAGGTTGCCGTTATCCAGAACGCGATGGCTCTCCATGGCGAGCAGAAAGCGCGCCACCTGGGTGCGGAATTCCCTGGGCTCTTCCCCCAACTGGCGGAGCGAAAGCGCCACACCCGGCGAGAATTTCAGGCCGCGGCGATGCAGCGCCTTGGCCAGCTTCACATCCTGATTGCCGGGAACGCAGAAGGCCTGGCCGGCGGCGACCATGGTCATCACCAGGCGCAGGACAGCCGGTGTCGCGGGGCCGCGATTCACCAGGTCGCCCACAAAGGCCAGCCTGCGGCCGGCGGGCGGAGTCACAGCGAACGCGCCCGCCGGCCGCTCCACCCGGTAGCCGAGCAGCGCCATCAGGGCCAGCAGTTCCTCCAGGCACCCATGCACGTCGCCCACGATATCGAAGCAATCCTGCGCGGTTGGTGGGGGGGAGTGCATAGCCCACCAGTGTAAGCCATTGCCTTAGAGCGGTTCCACCATGCACATGCCCTTTGTGGCGCTGCGAAGGACGCCTCATTCTTGATGAAAAAGGCACTTGAGAGCTGCGGCCTCCGGGGACAGCAAGGGTGGAACCGCTCAAGCGCTTGCAGCGGGTCCACCATGGCGGCGCGGCGCAACCACAAGGCTGAAGTGGCCTATTCGGCAGGAAACAGACCCTTCATGGGCTCGTCTTCAGGATGCCGCGTCTCGTCGCTTTCTAGCCCCTGGGCTCGTTCTGATCGGGATGAACTGTCCGGTAGCTGGCATTGCCTTTGGACCAGACCAGCAGCAAAAGCTCCTTGCCGTCCCGGTTCTGGCGCATTTCGGTTGCGAATTGGCTGGCGGATTGCGCCGGCTTGCGGTTCACTTCCATGATGATGTCCCCAGGCTGGATGCCTGCTTCGTCGGCAGGGCTGGCCGGGCGAACATTTTCGACAACCACTCCATGAACCTGGTCAGGCGCGTTGATTTGTTGCCTGGCCTCGGGCGTGAGATCGCTGACCGCGAGCCCCAGCCTGCCGCTTTGAGGGTCATCCTGACCTTCGTTGCGGGCCGCTTCGGAATTGCCGTGGAACTCACCGACGGTAAGATTCAAGGTGACCGGCGCGCCGTCCCGCATCACGCCCAGCGCAATCTTCGTTCCCGGAATCATCTGGCTGACCGCGATCTGCAGCGCGCTTCCGTTCACCATCTTCTCTCCGTTGAGTTCGGTGATGACGTCTCCGGTTTTGACGCCGCCGCGGCTGGCCGGGGAATCCGGCGTAACCTGCGCCACAATCGCCCCGGTGGCATCTTTCAGATTGAAGAAATGAGCATTATCGGGAGTCACGTCGTTCATGCCGATGCCGAGGTAGCCATGATCGACTTTGCCGTGCTGGATCAACTGCTCGGCTGTGGCGCGCGCGATCTCGGAGGGAATGGCGAACCCCGCCCCGGCGAATGAGCCGCTGTTGGAGATGATGAAGGTGTTGATGCCGACCAGTTCGCCGTGCGCATTGACGAGCGCGCCGCCGGAGTTGCCGGGATTGATGGCGGCATCGGTCTGGATGTAGTTGCCCGGCTTGCGCGGATCATCGGTGTAGGGATTGGGGCGGTTGATCGCGCTGACAATTCCACGGGTTACGGAAAACTGGAAGTAGCCGAACGGGCTGCCGAAGGCAAGCACGGTCTGCCCCGGATGCAGCTTGGTGGAGTCTCCCCAGGCAATGCTGACGAGGTTGCCGGCATCCACTTTCAGCACGGCGAGGTCGGTCAGCTTATCCTCGCCGACCAGCTTCGCATTGAGAACGCGGCGGTCGTTCAGCGTCACCTTGATGCTAGTGGCGCCATCCACCACGTGGCCGTTGGTCACGATATACCCGTCCGGGGAGATGATGATGCCGCTTCCCACGCCATGCTCGATTTGCGGCTGCGCAGGTTGCTGCGGCATGGGCCCGAAGAACTGTTGCAGCCCCGGCGGAAGGCCCTGCATCTGGCCCTTGAAAGCCGCAGTCTCGTTCGTGCCCCGCGCAGTGACGGCCACGTTGACCACCGCGGGGGTCACCCGCGCCGCCACCGCTTCCATGGCGCTGTCGAGCGAGGTGATCGCCGCCACGCTGTTGTCGTCGATTGCCGACGCGGCCTGAACCCTGCCATGGCCGGTGAAGACCGCCGCTCCCAAGGCAAAGGCCGCGGCAATCGAGGCCGGCACAGCGATCTTCTTCGCCATTGCTACTAATTGATTAGTTGATTGAAACATGTGTGTTTTCTCCTTGTTGACGATTGGTTGTTGAAGTTGAGCGCGGCACGGTAGCACCCGCGCGCGTTTGAATCCGCGTTTTTAACAGCCTGTGGCAAAAGTCCCAACGGGCGAAAACCTTCCCTCAGGGGCTAAAGCCCGCCCTTTATTTTCTGCGCCTTACGGCACGACTAAAGTCGTGCCCTTTCAAAACCCGACTTTCACCACGGGCAGCTAAAGCTGAACGATCAGCCAGCCCATGGGTGTTGGCAGAGCGGCATAGGAAGGCCGGTTGCTTTCGGCGACGGCGAGCACCAGCCGCGGAGGAGCCTCGCCGTCACTCCATTCGGTCAGCAGAATCCACTGGCCCTGATGCGGCGTGTAGGGGTCCTGCGCAAAAGGCTGAGGAAGGTTCCGCACTGGAGCCGGCCTGCGCAGCGGCTTGGCCCTGACCGCAATTTGGGCTGGCCGCCCGGGCATGACCGCCTTCACCAGGCGAGGGGAAGCCGTTGAACCGGGCTGGCTGAACCCGATCTCGTGAACGGCCGGGGCCTGCATCGAGCGCGCCTGCATTGTTGAGCCGGCAAGCGGAACGAAGCCGATCAGTTGCGGACCGTGAGCCAGCGCGATGGCGCCGCCCAACACGCCCACGAGCACGCTGCCGGTTACCAGGGCGGCTTGGCCGCGGCTCATCGACTGGCCCGGGCCGCGGAGAAGGCGGCGGACGCGGCGCACCAGCTCCGACTGCCGTTCCCAAGCTCCCAGCACCAGCGAGAGGCTGCGGCGAATCAAGGTGTATTCAGCCAGGCGGGTCAGGCAGATGGCGTATTCCTTCCTTGCGCCGCTGGAGCGAAGGACGCGATCATCGCAGGCCAGCTCCCGTTCCTCGCAGAGACGCCGGTCAACCCACAGCAGCACCGGATTCAGCGGGAACAGCGCCAGGCCAACCTTCTGCGCCAGGTTGGTCCAATCGTCGCTTCGGCGCAGATGTTCCATCTCGTGGAGGACCACCTGCCGCAACTCGAGAGCCGAGAGCTGGTTCAGAAGTGGGTGAGGAATGAGGATTCGTGGGCGAAAGAAGCCAAAGACACAGGGCCGGTCCACCTCGATGGATGCGCAGAGCTCAACCGTCCTGCCGCTTTTCTCGGCGAGCTGCTGGAATTGATCTGGCAGGGCCGGATCGGGAAGCAGCGGAGTTGCACGGCAGGCAAGCCGATGGAGACGAATCGCGCTCAGAATCAACTGTGTACCTCTCCAGAGGGAAAGCGCGGCCCAGAGGCCGGCGATAACCAGACTCCAGCGCAGGTCCAGTTGAAGAGCCGGTGCATGTTCGTGCGTCGCGACGCCCACGCGCGCCCCGACCGAAGGGACAAAATGGAGCAGCATCAGCAGCAGGAAGAGATTGGCCCAGATCAGCGATCTGGACGCGGCGGTGAGCCGGGGCAGCATCCGCAGGCAGACGAACACGCACGCGGCCAGTATGGAACCTTCCCAAATCGCGGAAACGAGGCCGCTCACGGCCGCGGCAGACAGCAGCGAAGAAGCGTGCAGCAAGGGCGCCATCTAGGACTCCTCCCGCGCCTGATCCGGTGTATTGGCAATGAGTTCCTTCAAATGGCTCAACTCTTCGGGAGTGATTTCGCCGTCCCCCAGGAGCGATAGAAGAAGCCGCTCCCTGGAGTTGCCAAAAAAGCGGCGCATCAGGTGACGAACCTCCGATTGCCTCGCCTCGCTTTCGCCGGTGGAGGCGCTATAGAGAAAAGCCCTGCCGTCTTGGCGATGGCTGACGTAGCCCTTGGTTTCGAGAATCCGGATGGTGGTCAGGATCGAGGTGTAGGCCAGCGCGGCTTCAGGGGCGGTGGCGGCCACCATGTCGGCGACGGTGGATTCCCCGCGCCTCCAGAGCACCTTCATGAGCCGGAGTTCGGCTTGGGTCAGCGTTTTGGACGGTTTTGGCGGCATAAGAGGTTGAATTCTCCAGGGGACCGGTCACCTGCCGGTCGACCGATCCTGCCCTCTCAGACGGGTAACTAATGAATTAGTTAGCAGGCCTCGCTCATCCGCTTGCGCGCTCCCCGGCTGGCGCGGCCGGCTGTTCCAAAGGGACTCTCAAAGGCCAATGTGCCGCGCCCGTGGAGCAGGGCCAGGGTTCTGTCGGTAACAGTTTTTGCAATCTATCACTTACGCATGATGCAGGGGCCTTATTGCTGATGCCTTCCCGGCCAATGTTCAGCGGGGTGATGGCCCGGATGGGAACCGGCCAGCGCGGATGCCGGTTGAGTGGATTCGCGCGAGGATCATCCAGTTGGCCACCAGGCCGAAACCTGGGCAGGCGGAGAAGCAAAAAACCGGGCCTCGATCGGACGATGACCGAGGCCCGGTTTTTCATCGCTTCATCGCACTGCCCAGCATGGCAGGAAGGCTCCATGTCCGGATTCAAGGCCCGGATTCAAGGGAAGAAGAAGGCGATCAGAAGTCCAGCCTGACGCCGAACTGCATGCGGCGATAGGTGGAGAGGGGAACGCTGTACGTGCCGACGGTGGTGTTGCCGGTGGATTGGACCAGGCCGTTGGGGCTGGGGTCGAACCGGATGGAATTGGAGATGTTATAGGCCTCGGCGGCGAACTTCAGCTTGGCCAGGTCGCCGAGGTTCCAGCTCTTGCTGAGGGAGGAGTCGATGTCGAAGTAGCCGTCTCCACGGAAGGCATTGCGGTTTCCGGCCTCTCCCGCGTAGGGCAGGCGAATGGGATTGCCGAAGTAGATGCCGGTATTGATGGCGGAGGCGGTTGTGGAGTCGAAGACATGGGGGATTCCGCTGGTGATGTTTCTGTGGGTATGGATGTTGCCAACATTGAACGACATGGCGGGGAGGTTGTAATTGGTGGGATAGGCAGGAGATTCGAGGCTGAAGGGCAATGCGCTGGTCCAGCGTCCGAGACCTGCCCATTGCCATCCGCCGACGAGGGCGTCGACGACGCGGCTGGAGTTGCCGAGCGCCGCTTTACCACGGCCGATGGGAAGCGCATAGACCCAGTCGGCGGTGACCATGCCGCGGGTGTCAAAGTCTGAAACGCCCTTGTTGAGTTTGGGATTCCAGGTGTTCTGGATCTCGAAATTGGTGTAGGCTCCATCCACATTGGAAAAGATGCCACCGTAGTTGCCGCTGACGCGCTCGGTCTCGGAGCCGTAGTCGAGGGACTTGGAGAAGGTGTAACTTGCGTCGACCGTGAGGCCGTGCGAGGCGGGGTGGCGAAGGGTGAACTGCAGCGCGTTGTAGGAGCTGTTGCCGATCGAAGCCATGGAATAGAGCGAGGAGAACTGGTCGCTCCAGAAGGTGGACTGATTGGGGCCGCCGTTGAAGGGGCTGTTGGTCCAGATGCCGAAGACGTCGAGGAAGGCGAGCGAAAGGGTTTCTCCGTTGGTGTACCGTTCCGGAGCCCAGGCATTGTTGAAGATGGCCTGGGTAGCGCTTTCCCCCACGTAGTCGGTTCCCTTCATGTAAGGAAAGACATTCTCGAAAAATGGGATGGCGGCGATGTTGTTGTTGACCTTCTGGTGGATTGAGGTTGTTCCGTAGAGTCCGACGCTGGCGGGGTTGGTCAAATTGAAGGTTCCAAATGGCGCGGCATCGACCTGCTGGGAGAGGATCTTGGCGGCGCTGTAATAGTCGCCGCCGCCGCTGGGATCGACGAAGTTGGTGGGCTCGGCGAGATCGAGTTCCTGGAGCAGGTGATGTCCGAGACGCCCGACATAGGCTTCTTCAAAGGTGAAACCGCCGGGAAGGAGGTGCTGGAAGGAGAAGTTGAAGGCCTCGGCGTAGGGAGTCTTGATGCGGTTGTCCATGCCCCAATCGATGGCGAAGCCGTCGAGCGGCGGGCTGAAGGGGAAGGTCTGGGTGGGGGAGAAGGCAGGCAGCGGGATATCGGGCAGGTCGTGGGGGCCGGTAAAACGAGGTGAATTCTCGAACCCGAGCTGATCTGCCGCGTTGCTGATGCCGGCGGAAAGGCCGTATGAGCCGGTGGTGTCAAAGGTGTTGACGAGGGCTTCGCCGTAGTGGTCAAAGTAGATGCCGAAGCTGGCGCGGATGGAGGTTTTTGCATCGGGCGAGAAGACCACGCCGAGGCGCGGGGCGAAGTTGTTTTTCTGCTCGGGCCAGTAGGCCGGGGTGTGGTTCGCCTTGCCGGCGGGCGCGAGCGAGACGACGGGCTCATCGACCTGGCCCTGCTGCGCGGCGGATTCACGCTTTTTGTACCAGGCATCGGTATCGATGATGGGCGCGATCTGCTGGCCCTTGGTTTCATAGGGGGTCTGGAGCAGGGTGTAGCGGACGCCGAAAGTGACTACGAGGTTGGGGCGGGCATGCCAGGTGTCATCGAGGTAACCCTCCCACTCGTTGGCGTGGAAGTTCTTGGTGACCGGTGCGCCCTCAGCCAGTGCTGCGCCGCTGGTGGGGCCGGTAATGGTGTAGTTATAGACGTTGGTGAGCTCGGGGATGACGCCCATCAGATTGGCCCAATCCTGGCTCCACTGGTTGGTAAAGCCCTGGGCCATGTTGGCAGGCACGGGCAGGTCGCCGCTGTTGGCGTACTCGTAGTTGGTGCTTGCGCCATTGAAGGAAGCGTTATTGCTGCTGTGGTGGTTGGTGACGCCGCGCCAGTTGCCCCCCAGGGTGAAGGTGTGCGAACCCTTGTTCCAGGTGAGAGTGTCGACGAAGTTGTTGACCGGGACGTGGAGCTGGGTGGTACCGGTCTGGGCGGTGGGCTGGGTGAGCCCGCTGAAGTCGACCCATTCGCCGGGAGCGATGCCGCCGCTCTGCCAGCCCTGGCGGATATAGCCATAGCGCAGGTCGTTGACGATGTGAGCGGTGGGAATCCAGGTGTGCCCGGCACTGATGCCCTTGGTGTTGTCGTCGTAGAAGGTGGCGGGGGGCTGTGCGGGGAAGTTCTCATCTCCGGTGGTGGTGTCTTTTTGCAGATTTCCGCGGACAAAGAAGTGGTTCTTGCTGTTCATGTTGTAGTCGAGCTTGAGGATGCTGGTGTTGAGAGTGGATGGGGCTGGAGAAGAAAAGAAAATCTCGCCGCTGTTGAGGCCGCCGTCGCCGCCGATGGTGCTGAGGGTAGTGGGTTCGGTGGAGAGATATTTCAGAACGGCGGCGTTGGCTCCGGGGCCGTTCGGACAAACCGGCTGGCTATTGAAGGTGTTGCCGGCGCAGGGGTGGTCCAGCGCGGCGACCTGCGCGGAAGTCAGCAAAACCGCATTTCCGGTAGTGGCATCCACATACTGGAGTTCGCCCTGCATGAAGGTGGGCGTGGGCACGGTGGCGCCCACGACATCGTGAGTGGCGATGCGCTGGCCTTCATAGTTGAAGAAGTAGAAGAGCTTGTCCTTCAGGATGGGAGCGCCGAGGCTGCCGCCGAAGGTGTTCACCAGGTAAAACGGGGGGACGTTCGGGGTACCGGTCGACACGTCGCCGTATTTGAGGAAGTACTGGTTGGCGACGACGTTGTTGGGACGATAGTACTCGTAGAGCGAGCCATGGTACTTGTTGGTTCCGCTTCTGGTGACCAGGTTGACCTGCGCGCCGGAGGATCGGCCGGCGGCGGCTGTGCCGTTGGATGTGGTGACGCGAAACTCCTCGGTGGAGTCGAGTGTCGAGCGCAGGATGCCGGTGAAGGCGGTGCCGAAGACCTGATCGTTGTCGTCGAGTCCGTCGAGCGTGATGTTGCCTTGATCGGAGCGTCCGCCAGCCACCGCGCCCTGCCGGCTGTCGGTTTGCGGTGGAGTTCCGGAAGCAATATTGGTTCCGATGAAGAGGACGCCGGGCTGCAGGCTGAGCAGCGAGAGGGGGTTGCGGCCATCCATGGGCAGGGCTTCGATGGTGGTGCTGCCCACCGAGTTGCCCATGGTGGCGTCGGCGAGATCGAGGGTTTCCGCGGCGCCGCTCACGTCCAGGGTTACCGCTTCGGGCTTCACGCTGAGGGTGAAGTTGATGGTAGCCGGCTGGTCGACGAGCAACTCGGCGGTGCGCGCCTGGGTGGCAAAGCCGCTGGAACTGACGGTGACCAGATAGTGCGCGGGGGAAATGATGGGAAAGATGTAGAAGCCGGAGGCGTTGGAAACCTCGTGATAGGAATTGCCGGTTTCCTGTGCGGTGAGCGTGATGGAGGCGCCCGGGACCAGCGCGCCGGTGGAGTCCTTGACAACGCCGCGAAGCGAAGTTGTTGCGGTCTGGCCGAATGCAATGGTTGCGATGGAGAAGATGCAACAAAGCATCCATCCAGATAGGGACCGTTTCATGGCTGCTCCTAGAAAGAGTGTTGGAGAGAGTGTTGGCCTGCTCTTTTTGTGATTTCGGCGTAGTGTTGGCCGGGCCCACGAGTTGCGGTGCCGGCTGCGACCGCGGGGGACGATGAATTCCTGGGAATTGCTCTGTTCCGCTGGGATGACGGCTTCTGGCCTGGCACCAAAAAGGAAGCGCGCGGCAAATCAAAATCGGGCTGAGCGCTGTAGGGGGAAGCGCCCAGGTGAAGTGATTCCCATTTTGTCTAAAGTTCACAAGAATTTCAAGATGAATGCGCATATTGTAGCGCCGGCGGATGGTGAGACCGAGGGGCTTATGGGACGGGCAACCGCAGGGCGTTGACCTGGATTTCCCCGGTTCGGCTGGGTTTCGGCGAACCTGCCCCCTCCTCGCCCGTTGCGGAACCGCCAAAGGAGGGTGGAGCGGCACACTTGCTCACCTGGGTCAAAATCGGCCAAGCAAAGGAATTTCTTGCCGGGAACCGTGGGCCCGCCGATGGCCTTCGAGCGCCGGGGCCACCGAAGGGCGAATTACGGAGATTGGAGGCTTCGCGGCAGGGGAGATAGAGAATCCTGCCGATGAGGAGGGGTTTTCCCCGCGCCGGGATGCGCGCTAGTAACGTCTTTAGTTTCACAGATTAGAGGGCTGGATGAACCGTTGCAGAATCAAGAGGCCGGCGTGGGGAGCCAGGGGCGCTCTATGGGCGCCGCGCCTGCCAATCCTTGACCAGCCTGGGCGCGCCAGCCAGGCCAGGTTCGCGCGTTGGTTCGCGCGCCGCCGCCTATGGCGAGGTGGTCTGTTTTTCGGTTTGCCTGGCGAGAACCACACGATTGAGCCCGCTGAGCGCGCGCGCGTTATTGTGGTCGCAGGCGAGCACCGCGCGAAATTGTCTCTCGGCATCGGGATAGTGGCCTTGCTCCCGGCTTCGCTCCGCCTGATCGAGCATTTTGGGAAGCAGGTCGCAATGATCCCCGGTGGCCTTTTGCGGAACCGCCTGGGGCTTTTTGGCGTCGGCGTCGGTTCGCTTGCTTTGTGCGGCTTCTTCCCGCGCGCGACTGTTCCGCGCCTGTCTGTTGGGCTCCGCGGTCTCCGTCGAGGTTCCCGTTTCAACCTTTGGGGCTGGATTGGATGGCAGGCTTTGTGGCTGTCCTCCCGCGCGGGGAACGGCGACGGCGGTTGCCGCAGGCTGCATTGGCATGGACGCCGAAACTGTCTTCGCTTTGTGGGAGACGGCGACGATGGCGACGATGATGAGCAGGATCGCCGCCGCCGCAGCGGCGCCGATGAGCAGGCGTTGATTCAGGCGTGGGCGCGAGGCCGAAAGTGCGGGAGCCGGTGGGGCGACTTGCTCCGCGCCGGCTATTGCGGACGGGGCCGCATCCGCGCCGGCTGGCATGGGGGGAGCGGGCGGGGCGACCGGCGCTTCGTTTTTCATGCCATTCAGTTGGATGAGCTGGGAAAGAGCTTCCTCGTCGGACAGGGGGCTCCATGGCGTCTCAGAGTCGCGCCAAAGAAGTTCGCATAGACCCGCCTCGGAGACAGCCTTCAAGGGAAGGCCGGGCAGATCGCGGAGGATTTCGGAGGTCTTCGGGGTGAGCAGGATCTGGCCCGGCGCGGCGTGCTCCAGGGAAAACAGCGCGGAATCGTCCGCTTCCAGTCCCGGCAGATCCTCCTTGGAATGCACCAGGACTGCGGCAGCCGCAGCGGCGAACGCGCCGGCTTCCGAGAACCCCTGAAGCGCCCATTGGAGGCGGCGCGCGGTCAGAATTGCGGGTTGAATGGCAGGGAAAGTGGCGACCAGAATCGCGCCGCGGGGCGCGGACCGGGTCGCTTGCGACGCCTGAAGGAGATCCAGGGCAAGGTAGACTGCCGGATCGTTGCTTTCCCATAACAGGTCGCCGGGCGGGAGGGCTCCAGTGGCTCTCCACAGCCGGATAGAAACAGCGGCTTCGGCAGAGAGTGGATTCAGCTTGGTCAATGGAGTGTTTTGAATCGGTGAGCGGCCGGTCTGTCGAGATGGGTGGATTGCGTTCATTTTCGCTTGTGGCGCAACTATACAGGTTGGGTCTCACCGGCGCACAAAAATGATTGCGCCTCCTCGGAGGAGATGGTATTTTAGCAGACGAAAAGAACTGCGGCAAAACTTCGTTCGCCGTCGTCCGGTGCGGTTCACCCGTAGCGCACAGGCAGGCCTCAGGCTGGGTTTCGCGCACAGCCATCCTGTACATGTGCCTGAGAACCGCAGGCCGGAACCAACCGCCTGTTTGGATAGAGTTTCGGGGATTTCATGGCATTGCGTGCTGTTGTGCATTTAGCAAGATTGCTGCCTGGTTTGTTGTGCAAGTCCATCGCATTCGCGGTGCTTGGCATGGGGTTGTGCGCGCCGGTTGTGTTTGCCAAGCCGCCATCGCTGACCGCGATCGTGCTCTACGATGGGGCAGGCGGGGTCGCCTATCTGCAAATTGGGGATGTGCTGATCAACGGCAAGGCGGAACTGCGAATTTGCACTTCTTTCGAAGCGGCGCCAATCGACAAGTCAACCTACAACAAGCTGCAAAAGCTGACGCTGGCGCCGGGGGGAATCCTGGAGCGCGGAGCGGACGGCGTTTTGCGCTACCGCACGGGTGAAGGTTCCGCCGCCTGCGTGGCGCCGGACAACGTGAAGTTTGACCATAGTGCGACTTTTTCGGTGTCCGCTCTGGCGGACCAGGCCAGGCTTACGGGGACCCCGCTCACCCCGTCCAGCGATGCGGCAGCCGGGTTGCCGCCTTTGAAAAAGGGCGTCAAGCTGGTCTTTGTCGCGGCGCCGAACCAGGAACTCGCCGAGTTCCTGCGCGCGCAAAAGGCCGCGGAAATCCCCGGCTGGCTGGATTATCTGTCAAAATATCCGGCTTCTCCTCATACCCCTGACGCGAAGCTCGCCCTGGCGTTGCTGTATGTTGCGGGCGGCGAGGTCTCCGTGACGAACTACCAGAAGTCGGCGCTCACGGCATCGCCATCGTATAGAGACTTGAAGGATGCCAAGGTTCAGGCCGATAAGGCGCGGGCTGTTTTGCCGGACCTGGGGCAGACGGTGAATCTGGAGAAGGAGATTCGCGGAAAGCTCGCCGCCATCGCAGAGCAAGGGCGCGGCGAACTGGACTCCTACAAGGTTGCCTTGAGCGCCCATGCACCGGGTTATATTCACCTGCAGAATGCCAGGAAGTTCAGCGCGGAGGTCAGCGAAATCGACTCCAGCTTTCCGGCGGGCCAGGCTCTTGCTGGAGACGTGATGCAGGCCAGCAATGGGTTCGAGAGCGTGCTGCGGTCGGCGGAATCGTCGGTGGCGGAAAAGCAGATGGACAAGGCCATCGGGTCCCTGACGCCCATTCGGGCTTTCGCCGGTGAAGAGCCGCGGGTCGCGGCGGTGATCGACGCGGCTTACAGCTATTACTTTCAGTTGGGCCAGCAGTTATCAGGGACAGGCGACTGGGAGAACGCCATCAAGCGCTTTGAGAAGGCGGTGAGCGCGAAGGACACCGCGGAGGCGGAGGAGTCCTTGAAGGAGGCGCGCAAACAACTGGTCATCCTCCAGGATAAGGCAGCGGCGGCCAAGGCTTTGGAAAGCAGCAAGGAATACGAGCAACAGCAGGACATTCTCGATGCCTTCGAGGTACTGTACAACCTTCCTGCTTCCCAGCAGGCGCTGGTCGCCGAGGACATCGAGAGACTGAAAGCCGGCTATATTCAGAGCGCAGCCAAGGCGGCACAGGACGAGCAAAAGGCACACGATCCGGTCCGCGGGCTGGGAGATGAAGTCGGGATTGAGAAGGCCTACACCTATCTGCAGCGGGCGTATGAACTGAGCAAGAACGACTCATATCGGGACACGATGAATATTCTCGGCGACGATTTGAGCGCGTACTTTGTGGAACAGGCGCGGCGCTATCTGGATAAGCCATCCGGATCGGGCACGGAGCTGGGCTGGACCTACCTTGAAGAAGCCCTGTTCTACAAACCCTCAAATCAGGCGGCGCACGACGCGAAAGTGGCGGCCGCGCCGGCACATGCGATGCATTCGAAGTTATCGATCCGGGTTCAGTTCCGGGACCAGACTTCAACGCGCGAGAGCACCGGTTTCGGCTTTATCCGCCAATTGGAGGACGCTATCATCACCGGGCTCGAAGCGCCCACTCTCAAGGCGGTGCGATTTGGGGAATCGACGAGTGGCGTGGAGCCGGATTTTCAACTGGCGGGGGATGTGCTCGAACATCAAATCACGGAGACTCCCACGCTGGAGTCTAGGGAGTCAAAGTATCGCGCCGGGACGCACGACGAGCCGAATGAAGCATGGAACAAGGCCAATCGGGCTTTTGAAGCGGCGCAGCGAGCGCTGCAGACGGACCAGTCCGCGCTGGGAGGCGCGGAGGCCAAGGGCAACAAGAAGGCGATCAAGGAATTGAACGCAAAGATTGCCGCGGACCAGAAGCTGATTTCGGAGGATCAGACGCTGGTCGACTCCTTGCCCAAGACGGTAACAAGCGACGTGATTCGCCCCTATCAGTACACGCGAAAGACCACCGATATCAAGAACACGATCAAGCTGCAGTTTCGCATCGGCGACACGCTGAGCGGCCAGATGGGGGACGCGGTGCTTGTGGAAAAGGGAGATCCGAAGCAGTTTGTGCTGGTGGAGGATGTGAAGGCGGAGGACACGGAGGGAGTGAAGCCGACCGGGACGACGCCGAGCATAAGAGAGCTGCAGAATGAGCTGGAGAACGCGGCGCGCGATGCGCTGATTCAAGCGGTGCTGATGAAAGTTCATGAACTGCCGCTCAAGATATTGGAGGGCGCCAAGACCAAGGAGCAAGCGGAGAATGTGGACGGCGCCGGGGAAGCATATCTGCGTTTTCTGAGTTGTTCGACGGAGGAGAGTTACCCCGCCGAGCGCCATCATGCGCGGGAGTTTCTGGCGGAGAAGTTCAATATGCGGCCGGCCTCCGGCAATGCCCCCTAGTGGTCAGACTGCATGATTTGGTCATCAACGCAGGACAGGCGCGGGCGAGGACGCCCGCGCCACAGCCGGCCAGGAGGCCAGCGCTACGATCCTTCCATTACCAATTCATGCGGTCATGGTACTCGTTGAATGCGCCTTGGCGCCGCGCTACTTGAAGGCTGGCCGGGAGGGGAGACGAGAGGATCGTGTCTCGTCTTGGCAGGCGCGGTGAGGGATGAGCGAGAGGCGGAATGAGAAGGTGGATTCTCCTGAAAGCAAACCGGCGGCCGAATTAACACGGATCGGCAAGTATGACGTTGTTGGCATTCTCGGGCGCGGCGGGATGGGTGTGGTGTATCGGGCCGTCGATCGACACCTTGGCCGGGAAGTCGCGATCAAGACGCTGACCGAGGGGATCAACAGCGATCCCGGTATGCTGGCGCGCTTCTACGATGAGGGCCGGAAGACGGGCAGTTTCAAACATCCCAATATCGTGACCGTTTACGAACTTGGGGATGACAACGGGATGCCCTACATCGTGATGGAACTGGTGGAGGGCGATCCGCTGGATAAGCTGATACGGTCCGGCGAGCCGATCCCAATGGTTGAATGTTTGACGATTGTGGAGGAATTGTGCTCCGCGCTTGGCTATGCCCATCGCAATAATGTCATCCATCGCGACGTGAAGCCCGCGAATATCCTTGTGCAGCCGGACCGGCGAGTCAAGCTGCTGGATTTTGGCATTGCCCGGCTGGAAGAGAAGAGGAGCCACGACCTCAGCCTTACCCTCCCCGGTTATATTATCGGCACGGTTTCGTATATGGCGCCGGAGCGTCTGCTGAACAAGCCTTTGGACCGGCGTTCGGACATCTTTGCCGCAGGAGTGGTTCTGTATGAGCTTCTCGCCGGTGAGCCCCCCTTTTCCGGCGACGAGTTGTCGGTCATGCAGAAGATACTGAATGAGCCGCATCCTCCATTGACCAGCAAGCGCAAGGGATGCCCTGCTTCGATTGACCCGATTATCGACCGGGCCCTGGCCAAGTCTCCCGACGACCGTTACTCAACCGCCGAGGAGATGGCGGCGGATCTGACCACCGCGATTGCGGAAATCCGGCAGGACCAGGCACAGGAACTGTTGCCGGAAGCGAAGCGGTTGGTGGAAGCACAGGAGTTTACGCGGGCTCGCGCGGTGCTCCAGCAACTGCTTAAAATCCAGAGCAAGCAGACAGAGGCCCGTGAGTTACTGGGTGAGGTTCAACGGCAACTTGGCCTGCGCCACCGCGAGGAGAGAATACAGCACATTCGCCAGCAAGCGGAAAGGTTGTTTGACGACAAGGAATTCGATAAGAGTCTTGCGCTGGTGATCGAGGGGTTGGGGATGGATTCCGCCAATCCGGAATTAACGAAGCTGCGGCAGCGGGTGGAAAAAGAGAAGAAGAAGCAGGAGGGGGTTCGAGAGTATATGCTGCTGGCGGACTCGGCGCGCCGCGAGGGCGACTACCCGTCGGCGATTGCGGCAGCGCGGAAGGCGGTCAAATCCGATAAAGCGAACTCAAAGGCAATTGCGCTCTTCAACCTTCTGATCAAGGAGTCGGAGGAAGTGGAGAGGCGCGCGGAAGTGAAGGCGCTGATTGAGAGCGCTCGCGGGGAATTGATCGGGCGGCGGTATATAGAAGCGATCGAGTTGCTGAAAAAGGCGGAACTTCTCGATCCGGCGTACCCGGAATTGCAGCTTCTGCTTGGAGATGCCAATTCCGGACTGGAACAAGTGAGGCGGAGAGAACTGATTGACCAGCTTGAGTGCGAAGCTTCCTCCGCCGCGGGTCTCGATGGGTTGCAACAAGTCGCGCGGGCGATTCAGGAAGCGATGGCCAACCTGCCTGCGGAGTCGGGCCTGATTCGACTGAATGCCCAGGTTGAGCGCCAGATCAGAGGGCTGGAGAATCGCAAATTCGTGGACGATGCGGTTCAGTCTTGTCGCGACCTTGCCCCACGGAAGGCCTTGGAGTTGGTTCAGAAGGCACGGCAGAGCTTTCCGGGGGATGAGCGACTGCTAGGGCTGGAAAGGCTCCTGACTGAGCGGCTCAGGCAACAGACCGTCGAAGAGCGGAGGAGCGAATACCTTTCCCGGGCTCGCGAGGCCATCAGTGGTGGACGGTACGCGGATGCTGTCCACATCCTGGACGTTTGCCGGGAGGAAGGCATCGCGACCGACGAGATTTGTTCTTTGCTGGACTTTGCATCTCACGAAGCGGCTGAGTCTGAGCAGCAAAGCGTATTGCGGAGTCGAGTTGCGCGCGCCCAATCGTTGATCGGCGATTCGGCATACGAGGAAGCGATCGAGTTTTTGGAGGCGGCGCTGCAACAGAATGACGACGCGGCTTTACGCTTGCTTCTGGAACAGGCATCGGCGGCCCGGGAGTCGCTTCGAAAGCAGGTTGAGGCGGGATTGGCGTCGGCCCAGCGGCTGGTGAGGTCTGGAAGGTGCGCGGAGGCCATTGAGCTACTTGAAGGCCAGCCGCCTCTTGTTCGGCGGTCGGCTCGAGTGCGGGCAGCCGAGGCGGTCCTTCAGGAAGAGCAGCAGCAGGCGGCTTTCCGGATGATGGGCAGAGCGTACGCGGTTGTTGAGACCGACATCCCGGCAGGGGAAAACACGGTCCGCCGCGTGGCGGCAGCCTTAGGCAAATCCACTTTTGCGGAATCAATGGCCGAGGCTTTTCGCGCCAGGATCCGGGTCTCTTCCCATGGCATGGTTGCCAACCTGGTTGGCAAGTGCAAAATCATGCTTCGCGGCCGCTGACAAGAAACACGTTGGTAAGTTGTTGAAAACGCGTAAAGGCACCAAGGTTCGTAGCGGCCCACCCTAGCGGCAAAAACAAAGACGCCGCGAGGGTGGGGCACCCGGAACTCCATACCAAGTGGAGAGATGCTCTAGTCAAACGACACCCTGTTGCGGTCGGCAGGGTTCCTTGTCCGCGGAAGTGGGGCCTGCGCCGGGCTACTTGACTGGCGGCAGGGCACCGTTGCTGACGACGACCTTGGTTAGATCGGGATTCACGATGTACTGAATGATCACCGTAACTCTGCGGTTCGAGGCATCTTGCGGCTGCAGGGGTTTCCGCAGTTTGCGATCGGCATAACCGCGCACCTGCACAACCTGGCCTGGATTTACACCGTTGCTTTCCATGAGGCGCCTGGCGGTATTGGCACGGTCGGTGGAAAGCTCCCAGTTGCCGTAGGTCTTCGAATCGGAATAAGGCGTGGAATCGGTGTGGCCTTCAATTGAAATGGGATTGGGCAGCTTACCCGCTTCAGGGGCCAGCACTGTTAGAAGGTTTTTCAGGATAGGGGTCGCCTGTGAACTCCCGTTCTCGAAGAAAGTTCCCTTCGGATCTTCCATCAACTCGATTTGCAGCCCCTCTGGAGTCACGGTCATTTCGATCAGCTTGTTGAGCTTTTCGAAGTTGGCCATCTTCCCCATGGCTCTCATGAGGTCTTCCTTCAACTTGGACATGTCTTGCTGCTTCACTGCGCCCGCATCCCCGGCGCCGCCCAGTCGCGTACCGGTTTTCTGGGCCGTGCCATTTGGATCGCGAAAATACCCACCCACAGCCTCCTGGATGGGCTTGCTGCTATTCATAAGCCACAACACGATGAATAGCGCCATCATGGCGGTTACAAAGTCGGCATAAGCCACTTTCCACGCACCGCCGTGGTGTGCCGCGTGAGCGACCTTCTTGTTGATGACGATGATCTGCTCGTCGTTTCCCATGGGTCACCGAACCTACGCGGCCGCAGTTGCAGCCTGAGGTTCTCCTGCTTTCTCTCTGCATGCTTTTTCAATCTCGAAAAAGCTCGGCCGACGGTGCTCGGGAATTGCGCGGCGGCCCATTTCAACCGCGAGGATGGGGGATGTGCCCTTGATGAAGGCAAGGATGACCACTCGGAGCACATGGTAGTAGCTTTGCTCTTCATCCACCAGCTTGGACATGTTCGAGGCCAGCGGCCCGACCAGTCCGTAACACAGCAGGATGCCCAGGAAGGTGCCGACCAGGGCGGAGGCGACCTTGTGCCCGATCTCTTCCGGGGGGCCTCCGAGCGAGCCCATTGTCACGACCACTCCAAGCACCGCGGCGACGATTCCAAGGCCGGGCAGCGCATCCGCCATGGTCGTTAGCGCATCGCTTGGCTGGGTCGCGCAATGATGATGGACCTCCATATCGAGTTCCATCATGCGATCCACATCGAAAGCGCCCACTCCGCCGGTGATTGCCATGCGCATGGTGTCGCAGACGAAGTCGCGGGCGTGATGATCGGCAAGGAACTTCGGGTACCGGGAAAGGATGGGGCTCTTATCCGGGCTCTCGATATCTCCCTCGATCGCTATGGCGCCTTGCTTGCGGGATTTGGAGAGGAGATCGAACATCATTTTGAGCGTTTCTACATATCGGGCCTTCGGAAACGGGGTTCCTTTGATGACATTGATGAGCCCTCCAGCGACCCTCTTAAGGATGTGTATGGGATTTGCGGTCAGCAAGGTCCCGATTGCAGCGCCACCAATGATCAGCAACTCCGCCGGCTGGACAAGGACGGCAATTTTGCCCTTTTCCATCAGATATCCCGCAATGACGCTGGCGAAGACAAGAAGAATTCCGCCGATCGAGAACATTCTCTATTCCTTCCCGTCTGAACTGTGAGTTTTCTTCGGCCGTTACTGACCGAAAAGCAATGGGGCAACCTGCATTGGACAGGACGCCCGCAGCCCCTCTATCGGCGGAACGCCAGATTTTTTCCAACGGAGATTGAAAGGCAGGGCCAAATGAGGCGAATCCGCCGTACCCTGCACGGAGCGCGGATCGGCGATCCACGGAGCCGGGTCTTCGTTGCCGGGTGAGAGAACCGCTCCCCATCCCGATCCGGCAGAGTGAGGGCGAATCCCGCATGGCCGGGAAGGATGGACTTCGGACCTGCGCGGGGAGCCAAGTGAAATGACTGTAAGAGAAGGGGACGGCATCGGGAATTCCGGAAGGATCTCCGGCCAGGGGCATAAAGCGGCGAACACGGCTGGCACGGGCATCTATGCAGGCCTTCCCACTCATGACGGTTAAGTGCCACCTTGGTGAGCCCACCAAATTCGTATAACTCGAAGCGTGGTAAGTCAGCGCATGGAACAACGGAACCAATGGACCTCCGCGGTCACATGCGCGCGTGGAAGGGCAAGCAGAAGCGCGACCCAGCCTCATCGATTCGCTGCCGACTCTTCCGGGGTGAGCATGAAGGCCTGCGCGACATATGCCGATAGAGGGCACCAAGAATACTGAAACCGCATTGCATGTTCGGCGTTGCGTGCGACATGGACAGGGGAAGCAATGCAAATGCTTCAAGACCAGAGCGATACGTCTCTGGAACTCACTGGCGATCTCGACATCGATGCAGCCGTTGAAGTGCATAAGGCTTTGCTGGCCTACCTGGAACATCATGCCAGAATCTGGCTTGACCTATCCAAAATAGAATATTGTGACGCCGCGGGGGTGCAGCTTCTGGTTGCGGCGCAGAGAAGCGCCGAGGCTGCAGGCAAGCCTTTTGCCATTATCGCCGTAACCGAAGCGTTCACCACGGTCTGCGCGTCTCTTGGCATTTCCAGCGGACAATTCATCGCCGCGACAAGCCCTCTTCTGGAGTCCGCGTGTATGGGCAAGGAGAGCATCGATGCGTAATATCTGGGCTGACTCGTTTTTGCAAGAGGCCGAAGATCTACTTGCCGAGATTCAGGAATGCGCGCTCGGGTTGGACGACGAAAACCAATCAGCCGAGATTGTCGGGCGACTCTTTCGCGCCTTCCACACCATCAAGGGGTCGGGCGCCATGTTCGGCTTCGATTGCGTATGCAAGTTCACCCACCACGTCGAGACTCTTTTGGATCATGTGCGTGAGGGCAGGGTGGCGGTGTCGCCGCAGCTTGCGGAATTGCTGCTTGCCGCAGCGGATGAGATCAAGCGCCTGTTAGCTGTCGAGCCAGGCAGCGCTCCCGAACCAAGTGAGGAAAGAGAGACACTGATCGCAACGCTTGAGGCGTTCTGCCCTGTCTCCGCGCAGATTTCCACGGCCGCCATTGGATTGATAGAGCAGGACAACAGCGCAGCGATCGCGCAAGAGCGGTCATGGCAGATCGTGTTTCGTCCCAGCAAGGATTTGTTCGTTTGTGCTGGAAACCCTCTTTTGTTGCTGCGCGACCTGGGGAAGCTCGGCTCCATGCAGGTTGTGGCGCACACGGATCATGTGCCCACCCTGGAGGAATTGCAACCGAGTCATTGCTACCTGAGCTGGACCATAACACTGCGCACGGCCGCGGATGAAAACACGATCCGGGACGTCTTCGTCTTTGTCGAGGGCGGCGCCGAAGTGACGATCAAGCCGATGGACGATGCAACTTGCCCGATGGAGGACGAAACGCGAGTGGCGCTCCCCGTTGCGCCTGCTCCAACATCCCATCGCTCCACAAAGGTCGAGTCCAGTGCCGACAGTACACAGGGTTTGGAACGGACGTCGACGGCCACAGATGCAGGCAAGGCGCTTAGCAAAGAGTCAACTGTCCGCGTACCTTCAGCTCGGCTAGACCGGCTCGTGAATCTTGTGGGAGAACTGGTGATGAACCAATCCCGCCTGGCGCAGGCAGCCTCGGCGGCGGGCCTGCCGGAGTTGACCAACCCGGTTCAGGAGATGGAGCGGCTGGTGGCGGAACTTCGCGACGACGTGCTCAGCATTCGAATGCTGCCCATTGGTACGATTTTCGGCCGCTATCGCCGCCTCGTGCATGACTTGTCAGCCGAGCTTGGCAAAGAAGTTGACTTGATTACAGAAGGGGCGGAGACGGAACTGGACAAGAGCATCCTGGACCAGTTGGGCGAGCCTCTGGTTCACATCTTGCGCAACTCAATTGATCACGGAATCGAGCCCGCCGATCAGCGTGTCGAACTGGGAAAGCCACGCCGTGGCACCATCCGCCTTTCCGCCGCCCACATGGGTTCCCATGTGGTCATCAGCATCGAGGACGACGGCGCGGGCATACCTCGCGCGGCGGTACGCGCCAGAGCGATCGACAGGAAGATTATCGCCTCCGATGCCTCGCTAAGCGATCGCGAGCTTTTAAACCTGATTCTGCTGCCTGGATTCTCCACTTCGACAAGCGTGACGAGCGTGTCGGGCCGCGGCGTGGGTATGGACGTGGTGAAGAGACAGGTTGATGCGTTGCGCGGTTCGCTGACACTCGCCAGCGATGAAGGCAAAGGCGCCAGCGTCGCACTCAGTCTTCCCTTGACCCTGGCCATCATCGAAGGCCTCATCGTGCAGGTTGGGGCAGATCAGTTCATTATCCCGATGGTCGCGATCACAGAAAATGTCGAACTGGAGCGCGCCGAGCGGATCAAAAAGAATGGCCGCAATGTGGTTGTGGTGCGAGGGGAGCTTATTCCCTACATCGACCTGCGAGCCGCTTTTCAAATCGAGGGCCATGCCCCGGAGATCGAGAAGGTCGTGATCGTGCACCACGGGGACGACCGTGTCGGGTTGGTGGTCGACCGCGTGCTCGGCACACATCAGACCGTGTTGCAGCCATTGGGCAAATTCCTTCGCAATATCGAAGTTGTCTCGGGCGCCACCATCATGGGGGATGGAAGTGTGGCGCTCATCCTGGATATCGCGGCGGTCGTGCATGCCGTGGACCGGCAGACGCTGCTGGCTCTATCCCATTCAGGCAAGGCCATAGATCAAGCAATGTAAGAGCAACTCACAAGTTACAAGAAATCAGCCGGAGGAACACCATGAATCACTGGAAAGTCGGAACACGCATTGCAGCGGGATTTGGAATCGTGGTCGCAATCGCCATGGCGCTTGGGATCTTTGCCTCCAGCAGGATTGCTGTGATCAACGCCAACTCGACAGACATAACAGAGAACACGCTTCCAAGCGTGGAGCTGATCGACCAGTTGGAGTCCAGCGCTAATGGGATAAATGGGCTGCTGTTTCAGCATGCCATCTCCAGCGACGCGCAGGAGATGGCCAGAATCGATGCTGAGATTGCTGCGGTCCGATCGAACAACAGCGAGCTATGTGAAGGTTATACGAAGCTTTTCTCCAACGATGAGGACCGCCGGCTCTTCAAGGCCTTGACCGATGCCCGCAGCGAGTTTTGGATTGCCGGCGACGAAATGTTGAAGATCAGTAGGCTTGGAACGCCGGAAGCGAACAAACGGGCGATCGATATGGCAGTGCAACTGAAGCCATTGAACGAGAAGTACATCGTCGCCATCAAGGCCGAAGTAGAGTTCAATAAGGCGCTCGGCACCACAGCCTCCAAGAGTATCGAATCTGCGGTCAGCAGTGCACGGACGGGAATCATCGTGGGCCTCATCGCGGCCTTGATCGTCAGTATCGGGATTTCGATCTTTGTCATCCGCAGCATTACGCGTCCATTGGCGGTTGCGGTTGAGCTTGTCGGCCACGTCAGCCAGGGAGACCTGAGCCACACAGTTGACGTGAGTTCGCGCGATGAACTCGGTCAAATGCAGGAGGCGCTTAACGGCATGGTAGTGGGCTTCAAGGGCCTTGCGAGCTTCGCGGCCAAGATCGCGGAAGGGGATCTGACGGTTGAGGCCAAGGCGCTTTCGGAGAGGGACATCCTGGGGAACTCGCTGATTCGCATGTTGAAGAGTTTGCGAACCACGGTAGCCGAGGTGGCATCGGCGGCGGCTAATGTGGCCAGCGGCAGCGAACAGATGAGTTCTACCGCAGAGCAGATCTCCCAAGGCTCAACGGAGCAGGCTGCATCGGCCGAAGAAAGCACTTCGGCGATGGAAGAAATGGCCTCCAGCATTCAGCAGAATGCCGATAATGCTCGGCAGACCGAAAAGATCGCTTCCAAGGCCGCAGAAGATGCAAAATCGAGCGGGACCGCGGTGAACCAGACTGTCCTTGCTATGAAAGAAGTGGCGGGCAAGATCTCCATCATCGAAGAGATTGCGCGCAAGACGGATCTGCTTGCTTTGAATGCGGCCGTAGAAGCGGCTCGCGCGGGCGAACATGGCAAGGGTTTTGCGGTCGTGGCCTCAGAGGTGCGCAAGTTGGCGGAACGCAGCCAGACTGCGGCAGCCGAGATCCGTTCCTTGACGATCGGCGGAGTGCAAACTGCCGAAGGCGCGGGGCAATTGCTCGCAAAACTCGTACCAGACATTCAAAAGACAGCCGAGTTGGTGCATGAGATTGCCGCTGCCAGCGCCGAACAAAACACTGGGGCGACACAGGTCAACAAGGCCATCCAGCAACTGGATCAGGTCATCCAGCAGAATGCGGCCGCTTCAGAGGAAATGGCTTCAAGCTCCGAAGAACTATCCTCACAGGCCGAGGTGCTGCAGTCGTCGGTGAGCTTCTTCAAGCTGACCGACGCGCCGCGCAGCCAGCAGGCACCGGCCAGACGGCCTGTCGTGGCGGCCCGTCACACCAAGCCAGTAGCGCGTGTTCCTCAGGCGAACTACACGGTTGCATCGACCGTCGACAGCCATCGTCCAGGGAAGTCGAACGGAACCAGCATCGCGTTGGGAAGCAATGCCGGCACACCCGATACGCAGGATCGAGAATTCGCAGCCTACGAGGCCTAGAGAGGAGTCGCCATGATTACTGAAACATGCCAATACATGACGTTCAAGTTGGGCGACGAGCTGTTTGCCATTAACGTTGCCCAGGTGCGTGAAGTACTCGAGGTGCCTCAGATCACCAAGGTGCCCACAGCGCCGCAATACATGAAGGGTGTGGTGAATGTGCGCGGGCAATCCATTCCGGTGGTGGACTTGCGCATGCGTTTCGGATTGCCAAAAGGGACCGAGACGGTACAGACGCGCATCATCGTGATGGAACTCCAGTTGGACGGCGAGGTCGCCATTCTTGGCGGCATGGCCGATAGCGTTCACGAGGTGATCGAACTGGAGCCTGGGAATATCAATCCGCCACCGAAGATTGCCATGCGCTGGCGTACGGAGTTCATTCAGGGGCTGGGCAAGCGCGGCGACGATTTCATCATCATTCTGGATTTCAATTCCGTATTCTCAAGCGATGAGCTGACTTTGGTGCGTGAGCTTGCGCCTGAAGCTCAGCAGTTAGCTCTCACCGCGTGAGCATCCTGCATCCTTGCCACCCCTTGCGAGGAACCTGGCAAGGGGAGAAAGGCCGGGCCAATCCACACGATCGATGGCTCGGCACTCTCGCTTAGCAGTTGGTTCGGATAGAGGCGCAATTGATCCTTCAGAGGCGGTGGCATTCACAACACCGCCTCATCTCCTTTCCGGGAATGCCGGCAGACGGATGTGTCCAATGAGCGACTTGAACGAGCCCGAGGCTGCGATGGATGTTTTGCAGTTGTCGCCGGAGGGATTTGTACGATTTGCGCATTACATTACCGGCGAACTTGGTATCAAGATGCCCGACTCGAAGATGAGCATGATCCAGAGCCGGCTTGTCCGCCGCGTCAGAGAATTGGGTTTGCCCAGCGTCGAACACTATGGCGAGTATCTCTTTGCGTTGGGAAACAACAAGGAGCGCGAGCACTTCGTCAACGCGGTGACCACGAACAAGACAGACTTCTTTCGAGAACCCGAACACTTCCAATACTTGACCAAGGTCGCGCTGCCATCGTTGCAAGGTGCTGCCAAGCATGACCCCGGCTGCATCAAGGTGTGGTCTGCCGCATGCTCCTCTGGAGAGGAACCCTATACGCTCGGCATGGTCCTGAGTGAGTTTTCACTGCGACAGACGCATACCGACTTCGCGGTTCTGGCCACGGATGTATCCACAAAGGTATTGCAAAAGGCCAGGTGCGGCATTTACACCGAAGAACAGATCGCCCCAGTCCCTTTTGAAATGCGCACGAAGTATCTGCTGCAAAACAATGGTGAATCGGAGCGCTTGGTGCGGATCGTGCCTAAGTTGCGCCAGAAAGTCAGCTTCCACGAGCTGAATTTCATGACGCCTGAATACCACATCAAAGACAGGTTCGATATCATCTTTCTTCGCAATGTTCTTATCTATTTCGATAAGAACATTCAAGAGGCGGTTGTGAACAAAGTTTGCCGCTACCTCACTCCAGGCGGATATCTGTTTGTCAGCCACTCGGAGTCGCTGTCTGGATTCCAGATTCCGGTCAATCGCGTGGGGACCTCTATTTATCGCCTGCCGACGTCAGACAACTAAGGTCGAGGAAAGTCAAATGGGTTTCGCGAAGAAGGTTCGAGTTCTGATCGTGGATGATTCAGCCACCATTCGGCAGGCGATGAAGGAGATCCTTGAGTCGGATCCTCGCATTGAAGTCATGGCGGTAGCCCCTGATCCGTATGTAGCCGTCGAGCGGATAAGGAGCGAAGTTCCAGATGTGATCACGCTGGATGTGGAAATGCCGCGCATGGACGGGCTGACTTTTCTGGACCGGATCATGAGCCAGCACCCCATCCCTGTTGTGATCTGTTCGAGCTTGACGGTCAAGGGGTCCGATGTTGCCTTGGCGGCACTGGAGCGGGGCGCGGTTGAGATCATCACCAAGCCGAAATTGGGAACGAGGGAGTTTCTTGAGGAATATCGCTTGCGGATTTGCGATATTGTGTGCTCTGCCGCGCAGGCTCGAAACATAAGGCTCGGCCCTTCGCAGCGGAGCTTTGTCGCGCCAAAGTTGACTGCCGACGCGATGCTCGAAAAGCCTAACTCGAATGCAATGATACAAACCACGGAGAAAGTGGTGGCGGTTGGCGCCTCGACCGGCGGAACCGAGGCACTGCGCAAGTTTCTACAGGCCATGCCTCTGGATGCGCCCGGGATCGTGATTGTTCAACACATGCCCGAATCGTTCACCACCCGTTTTGCGGAGCGCCTGGACACAATTTGCGGCATCACGGTCAAGGAGGCCGCGGACAACGACTCCGTGATACGGGGACAGGCGCTCATCGCGCCCGGCAACAAGCACCTGTTGCTGAAGCGGAGCGGAGCCCGCTATTTCGTGGAGGTCAGGGAGGGTCCCCTGGTGAGCCGGCACCGCCCTTCAGTCGACGTGCTGTTTCGCTCCGCGGCCCGGTACGGCGGGAGAAACGTAGTTGGAGTGATCATGACCGGCATGGGCGACGATGGATCAAGGGGAATGCTGGAGATGAAGCAAGCGGGGGCATTCAATATCGCTCAGGACGAAGCCAGTTGCGTGGTATTCGGGATGCCGGCAGAGGCCATCAAGCTTGGCGCGGTAGATCGAGTGCTTCCGCTGGATAGCATTGCGAGCGAAGTGGTGCGCGCCTGTCGCTGACCTTGAATGAGTTAGATGCCGATGTCCGCAATATTCGCGGTGGTTTCAAACCAAGGGTCTGCCCGGATTATCTCAGCCACGCAGCGCAGTCCGACAGTCACGCCGAATTGGAGGAAATCCGCATACGGCACGCGACCCAGAGGGTACCCCGGTCGTGCGCTTTCAAGACAGCGAGTCTTGCCGCAGCCTGTGGGACTGCGCGCACTCAGCGGCGGCGGCCTTTTTTGCCCAGCTTGTTGCGAGCGCGGAAGGAACGGGAGGGTGCGGCGGTGCCCTTCTTTTTCTTGGCTTTGGGGTGGGATTTGGTCGGCTGCTTTCCGGTGAGGGGAATGCCTTCCTCGACGATGGAAAATTGCAGGCGGCGCTCCTGGGCGAGGATGCGGTCGAGGATGACCTGGACGTGGTCGCCGGCCCGGAAGCGGCGGCTGGAGCGCTCGCCGACGATTTCGTGGGTGTTCTCGCGCCAGGTGTAGCGGTCGTCGCGCAGGGAATCGATGGGCACCAGGCCCTCGACGAAAAGGTCCGTCAGCTCGACAAAGAGGCCGTACTTGGTGGGGTTGAGCACCAGGGCGGCGAACTCCTCGCCGACGCGGTCTTGCATGAAGCGGACCTTCTTCCACTCGACCAATTCGCGCTCGGCTTCGGCGGCGCGGCGTTCGGTGAGGCTGGTTTCCTCGGCGATCTGGGCCAGCTCGGCTTCGGGGATGGGGGGATCGAAGGCTGTGCTTTCCCCGGTCCCCGAATGCGAGGGACCGGGGGCACCCGCTGCTTTCGGAACTTTGCCGCGATGAAGGACGATTCCGGCGAGGCCTTCGTTGGGATGGGTCCAGGGGGAGCCGTGGCGGCCCTCGGCGACCTCTGCCTCGCCGCTTACGCCGCGCCGGAGCAGCGTCTTGACGATGCGGTGGACAATGAGGTCGGGATAGCGGCGGATGGGCGAGGTGAAGTGGGTGTAAGTGGGCGCGGCCAGGGCAAAATGGCCCAGGTTGACCTCGGAGTAGCGGGCCTGCTTGAGGGAGCGGAGCATGAGGTAGCTCAAGATGCGCTCCTCGGGCTTTCCCTCGATGCGGGCGGCGAGTTTTTGATACATGCGGGGGGTGACGGGGATGTCTTCGGGGACCTCGTGGGTGCGGGGATTGCGGCCGGTGCGCTGGGCGTCGCGGCGATCTCCGCGAGTCTGGATGCGCTTGACGGGGAGAGCGCCGAGGCCGAGGGTGTAGCCGAAGGCGGCGGCGAGCTCCTCAAACTGGACCACGCGGCGGGGGTCGGGCTTCTCGTGGATGCGATAGAGGGAGGGGACGCCGAGGTCCTCAAGCCAGGTGGCGACGCACTCGTTGGCGGCGAGCATGAACTCCTCGATGAGGCGGTTGGCCCAGGTGCGCTCGGACTTGGTGACGCCGCGCATCTGGCCCTGCTGGTCGAACTCGATGACCGGCTCGGGGAGATCGAAGTCGATGGAGCCGCGCTCCTCGCGGCGCTGGTTCATGAGGCCGGCCAGCTTGCGCATGAGTTCAAAGCCGGGGGTGAGGGCGGGGTAGCGGGCGCGGGTTTCCTGGTCGCCCTCGAGAATGGCGTGGACGTCGGTGTAGGTCATGCGGGCGGCGGAGCGGATGACGCCCTCGACGATCTCGAAGGCCTCGATGCGGCCGGTGGCGTCGAGCTGGATGAGGCAACTGAGGACCAGGCGGTCTTCCGCGGGGCGGAGGCTGCAAATGCCGGTGGAGAGCTCGTGGGGGAGCATGGGAATGGCGCGATCGGGGAAGTAGACGCTGGTTCCGCGAAGGCGAGCCTCGAGGTCGAGGTCGGTCGCAGGGCGCACGTATTCCGAGACGTCGGCGATGTGGACCTGGAGCTCGTAGCCGGCGCCGTTGGGGTGTTCACGGACCAGGACGGCGTCGTCGAAATCGCGGGCGGTTTCGCCGTCGATGGTGACGATGGGCAGGGAGCGGAAATCGCGGCGCGGGGCGACTTCGGCCTCATTCAACAGAGCAACGGCGGCATCTAGATGAGCCACCGCGCGGGCCTCGGCGAGGACGTTATCGGGAAAGACGCGCGGCAACTGGTGCTTGCGGATCATCATTTCGACGTCCACGCCGAAGTCGTCTGGGTCGCCGAGGACCTCGATGAGGCGGCCGATGGGGGAGCGGGTGGGGGTGGGCCAACTGGTGATTTCGACGTCGACGACCAGGCCTTCGAGGCTTTCGTGTGCGGAGGAGGCAGCCTCGTCGCCCAGGACGCGGTGGGCGGCGGCAGGCTCGGCGGGGGCGGGGAGTTCCTGGCCCTCGGGGATGAGAATGTGCTGGGTCATGCGTTCATCAAAGGGGACGACCCAGTTGCCGGGCTCGCGGTCGGAGCGGGCGTAGTGAAAGACGCCGACGACGGTGGGGTTGCGGCGCTCGAGGACGCGGACAATGCGGCCCATGCGGCGGCCGTCGGCCTTGGCGGGTTCAAACTCGACCAGCACCTGGTCGCCCTGCATGGCGCCGTTGATTTCGTTGGGGGGGATGAAGATGTCTTCAACCGGAGAGGATGGCAGGGAGGGCTGGCGGGGATTGGGGCGGACAAATCCGTAGCCGTCGCGGTGGAGATCGAGGCGTCCGGCGGCGAGGTTGTCGCGGGTGCCGGTGGGCGGGTGAACGCTCCAGACCTCGCGGTCGAGCTTGCTGAGCGCGCCGCGGGCGGTGAGGCGCGCCAGTTGTTCGAGGAGCAGACGGCGTTCCCGGCCGCCGCCGAGGCCCAGTTCGCGCACCAGTTGCTTGTATCCGGCCTTGCCGCCGGGAGAGCGGGCAATCCTCGCCACGAGTTCACGATCCGTCATAGGTCAAGAGTAGGCCATTCGAGCAGAAGCGGGGAAGGCGTGGCCTGTTGAAGGGCGTGCGGGGAGACGGCGCTAAAAACTGTTGACCGAGTTGGCTACCGGAGGTTCCCGTTCGGCGGCATTCGCGATATTCTGCATTGGCGGCCTTAAAATAGCGTCAACGGCGCTGTGCAGGAGAAGCGCAAAGAGCTAACATGCTCTATGCGACCTCCGATGGGGTCGCCGCTGGCGAATCGCGCGGAAGTCCCCAATTTGAAACGGTTGGGCGGCCGGTATTGGCCGTCGCCCTGGCAGCCCGTCCCATCAGGACAGAAAAGGAAGAATCTTGAGCGCTATGTGGAAACCCAGTCAGCCCGGATCGATAGTCCCCAGTCCCACGCCGGAGCCCGCCCGCCCGGTAACGCCCTCTCCAGCGTTTGAAGCCGCCGCCCGGCCCGCGGTTCCAGTCGCGGATCAGGCCACCATCGGGAAGGGCTTGTACGTCAAAGGCGAGATCACCGGCTCGGAGTCTCTGTTTGTGGACGGCAGGGTGGAGGGCAGCATCAATCTGCCCGGGAACCGCGTCACCGTAGGCCGCAACGGGCAGGTGGCCGCCAGCATCACGGCGCGTGAAATCGTCATTCTGGGCAAGGTTCGCGGAAACGCCGCGGCCTCTGACCGGGTGGATATCCGCGTGGAGGGTTCACTGACAGGCGACGTCAGCGCGGCCCGCATCAGCATCGAGGATGGCGCGTATTTCAAGGGAGGCATCGAACTCCGCAAAGTGGAGGCGAAGCCGCCGGCTCCCGCCGCCGCAACGCCAGCACCGTCCCAGCCGGTGAAACCCGCGCAGCCGTAGATTCGGTTTTTTGGATAGGTGACCTGTGTGTTTTCCTGGCGGGGGAGAGCGCAAGCTTGAGCCCTGCCATTTTCCCGGCATTTGAAGGCGGACGGGGAAGCGGAGGCGTGTTGCTTGCGGTTTCCTGGCGCGAGCCGGGTTCGCAGAGGGGGTCTGGAAGGCTTGCCGGCGTGTAACTCGTTTGATGAGAGCGCGATTCCAGGAGCTTTGAATCCACAGGTGGAATGGGAACGGCCACTCTATCGAATGAGTTCCCGGGCGGAGGCTGGCGTACAACCAAAGAACGTTTGGCGCATCCAATTTGTGGAGACGGACACCAAGATTTTCAGACTGCTTCACTGTGAGGGTCGGCCCTGTAAAGTGTGAGAAGGGCCAGTTGAACTGAAAATCGGCTCTGGCCGCAGTTTTGTTTTTAAGGCGGGCCGGTCAAAGTATTTGGCAAAATTTTAAAATCCTGCTATCTTTAAGCCCACGTTCCGCGCCCGTTTGGCGCGGAATCGGATGACAGTGGGCAAGACAGCCCCCGGCGGACCGTCGAATCAGGGATTTTGCGGACGTCGCAGAGATAACTGCAAGTTTCACCTCAACCGGCAGTCGACAATGCGTTGTTTTCGGGCCCTCTGCATTCGTGCTGCCCTGCACCTCATTTCCCAGAAAGGAAATACCTTCCGTGAGCGCTACCTGGAAAACCAATGAGCAAGAGATGCCCGCCTTCAACCCCACACACGACTCATCGCGCCCGTTGCTCGGTGTGGCAGCCATTGAGCAGGTAGTCCGCTCCTCGGCCCCCAACTCCGACCAGGCCACTATCGGCAAAGGACTTGTACTTTCGGGCGAGATCACGGGGACGGAATCGCTGTTCATCGACGGCAAGGTCGAGGGCAGCATCAACCTGCCGGGGAACCGCGTCACCGTGGGGCGCAACGGCAAGGTCAACGCCAATATCGACGCCCGCGAAATTGTGGTGATGGGGAATGTGCGGGGCAATGTGTCGGCGTCCGATCGCGTGGACATCCGCGCCGAGGGAGCTCTGACCGGAGATGTGGCGGCCGCCCGCATCAGCATTGAGGACGGGGCCTATTTCAAGGGTGGAATCGACATTCGCAAGTCGGGAGCCAAGTCGGCAATTTCGGCGATTCCCGAAATGACCAGGACAGCCTCCGCATAGATTCGTCAAAATCCCCTTTCGACCCGAGATTGCCGTGGCGTGAGGGGATTTTTGCGCGCGTTTCTTCAAGATAATTTTTAGCTCCCACACCCCGCTTCGTCTCAAGCGGCAGCAGAGAAGCCGCGACCCACCTCCGTACGATCCATTCTGGTCAGCATCGACATCCGCATCAACCCTGGCGCAAGTTCCGGGAAAGGCGGAAATGCGGGTGCGCGCGACTCCACAGAGCACAATTTGCGCGAGGGCGCGGATTATGGCCCATGAATTCTCAGTGTGTGGTACTCTATTCGCAGACGGTACGTATGTGCATTTCTTATGTTACTAACGCGTAAATTGGAGTGGTACGGGTACGGAGGTTGAGATCCAACCGTATGCGACACCTTAGGAGAGCGCGGAGCAGCGACTCTGGAGCCGTTGGACCCACGATGAGATGCCCCCAGTGCTATTCGCTCGACTGGCGCACCTCGAAGTTGCGGGGATGCGATTTTCTTGCGCTCTTATGTTTTCACTACCCGTTGCGGTGCGCTGTTTGTCGTGAGCGCTTCCAGGGGGGCTTTGGCGGCGTAGCGTTACGCTGGCTGGGCAAAAGAAAAGACCGTACGGTGTAGGCAATTGCACAGCGTCAAGGCCCGGAAACAGCTACTCTTTGGATGGCTTTGAAGCCGAAGCAATCGCCCGCCAGCGAAGATGCAAGCGATGGGCAGCAGGAGAACGACTTTCCTTGGCAACCCATCCCCTGAAGGAAAGGAAGTTCAATCCATGGCAACCATGTGGAAAGCCAACAGCAACCCAAGCCCTTCTCCGAGCCCCACTCCGGAGCCCATGCGTCTGATCCCGAGCGCCAAGACGGTTCAGTTTGAGGCGCGCGCGGCTGGAGCGCCGGAAGGCCACGCCAATATCGGGAAGAAGATTGTCCTCATGGGGGACATCACCAGCCCGGTAACCCATCACCTGATCATCGACGGCCACGTGCAGGGCAATATCACGCTGCCTGGCAGCCGAGTCACGGTGGGCTCGGGCGGCAGGGTGAACGGAGCCATCACCGCTCGCGAAGTTGTGATCGGGGGAACGGTTGTGGGCAATGTGATGGCCTCGGACCGCGTTGAAATCCGCACCGACGGGATTCTGACCGGCGATCTGTCCGCGGCGCGCATCAGCATAGGCGAAGACGCAACCTTCAAGGGCCGGGTGGACATCCGCAAGAGCGGGTACGGGTCCGACTCCAAATCGGCCTCCGCGGTTTCGACCCGGGCTGAAGCTCTGAGGATGGCTCTCTAAGGGGAGTTCAAGGCCTATCGCAGGGCGGGTAGCCCTCATGGGGGATTTCCCTGCCTTGGGCCCAGGCTGGAGCGAGGCCGGCGAGCATCCCAGGGTTCTTCTCGATACCTTCCTTCGGGAGGCCATCCGGGCCATTCATGGCAAACGCACCTCGACGGGCGAGTCAAGCTGCTGAGGATGTCAGACGATTGCGGGCTGAAACAACGACTCACTCCGCTGGTTTGGATTACTGAGGTAGCAGCCGGTTGCGGAAATATCTAGTACTTAAGTAACTTATCGATGGATTGCAATGGGACGGAGCAGGCACAAGATGCTTGAGAATAGATGTTTGGAGTCGACGCGGGAACCATCCCAGGCGGCCAGTTTCTCGTATTTCAGCCGATGTGGGGGTTCATCAAGCCGGGGACTTCGAAGGCGGCACAGGAAGGCATGGAGGAAGTGTTCTCTTTCCAACGCCTTATAGGATTCAATGGCGGCGACCGGCGCTTTGATGGGAGCCTTTTCCGGGGCTGGCAATCCGGGATGAGCGCACGGCGCAAGGGCCTGGCCGCAGGAGCCTGAACTCGATGAGACGGCAAGCAAAAGCGCAGACTGGGAGCGAACCGGTCTGAATCTCGACAACCGTGCGGAAGCCTTGAACTGCGGGCTTCAGTCACCAGCAAGGGCCTTGTTCCGACGGCCCAATTCTCTGGAAAAGGAAGTGCAGGCTATGTCCGCAATGTGGAAACCGGTCCAGCAAGGAACACCGTCCATCGCTGCAAACCATGAGCAGGAAAGCTCTTCGACCTTTGCTCCGGCCACTGAGCCCGTGGTGAGGCATGTAAATCAGGTGGCCATCCAGGCGACCATCAGCAAGGGGCTGATCTTCACCGGAGAGGTGACAGGAACCGAGTCGCTGGTGATCGACGGGAAGGTGGAAGGAAGCATCAATCTCCCCGGCAGCCTGGTGAGCGTCGGACCGAATGGGAAGGTGGCGGCCAACATCAGCGCTCGCGACGTGGTGGTGATGGGCAAGGTGCGGGGCAATATCGCGGCCACCGACCGGGTTGAAGTGCGGGTGGAAGGCTCTTTGACGGGCGACGTGACGACGGCGCGGATCAGCATCGAGGACGGAGCCTACTTCAAGGGCGGGATCGACATCCGCAAATCAGAGCGCAAGGGCGAATTCCGGTCCGGGCCAGCGGGTCAGGCGGATGCTCCGCGGCTGGTCACGCCGTAAAGGGCGGCGCGGATTTGGATTGACCTGGAGCGATGCATCTGGATGGGGCTGGGTGTGTCACGGCGGGGTGGCAATGAAGAGGCCGGCAGAGATTTCCGGCGGACAATATAAGACGTTGCGATGGGACTCGGGATTCGCTATCCGAGTCCCATTCGTTTTTTCATGACTCTTGGCAGCGCCGAGCCACTCTTCTGGAGCACCCACTGGGCGACCAGCAGCCACAGCGCGGTTCCCGCCAGCAGGATGGCGAGGTCGGTCCAGTGAGAGTGAGCGGGCAGATGAGGCCCGAGCCGACTGCCCATCTTTTCTCCCCCCCAGGTAAAGACCCCCCACACCGCGCCGCCGCCGGCGCCGCCGGCCAAGAGGCAGCGGCCCATCTCGGCATAGTCGATGCTGGCGAGGGAAACCATGCGCCGCGAGTGCAGCAGCACGGCCAGGGTGACGGTTTGGAGAGCGATGCCGAGGTTAGAGGCGACGGCCAGTCCCATGGCTCCCTGCCAGCGGTAAAGCACCGCGTAGACGGGTAGGGAAAGCAGCGTGACCGCAGTGGCGGCGACCATGGGGAGGAAGGTGTTACCGGCGGCGTAGAAGGCGCGGGAGTAGATGGCCTGCGCGGACCACAGGAAGAGGGAAACGGAGAAGACGGCGAAGAAGACGGCGCAGGCGCGGGCATCGGCGGGTGAGAATCGGCCGCCGAGATAGATGAGATTGACCAGGGGCATGGCCAGCGCGGCCATGGCCGAGGCGGCGAGCAGTCCCAGTGCGGAGACGCGGGAGACCGAATCGGCGACCTGGGTGGCGAAGTCGAAACGGCGCTCTTTGGCCCACAGGCTGGCGAAAAAGGGCATGGAGGCGGCGCCCGCAGCCTGGGCCAGAATGGCCATGGGCGCGGAGAAAAGCTGCTTGGCCATGTTCATCAGGGAGATGGCGCCGTCGGTGGAGGAGGCAAAATGGGTGATGATCCAGCTATCGGCGGTGACCAGCGAAACGCCCACCATGAGCGGCAGCGAGAGCCGCACCCACTCGTGCAGGCCCTCGTCGCCCCAGTCGAGGATGGGCCGGTAGCGCGTGCCGGCGCGACGGGCGAACCAGGCATTGAGCAGGAAAGGCCCGAAAAAGGCGCCGGCCACCGTGCCGATGGCCAGCGAGGAGACGCCCATGCGGCGCTCGAGGAGCAGGCCGCCGACGATGGTGCCCAGGGTATAGATGAGGGGGGCCACGGCTTGGACGCTGAACTGCCGGCGCACCAGGAGCACCGCGCCAAAAACTCCGCTGGCGAAGAAGCACAACTGGGCAGGAAGCAGAATGCGGGTGAGGTGGACACAGAGGGCGGCTTTTTCAGGGTCGAAGCCGGGGAACATGCGGTGGACGTACCAGGGGGCGATGACCTCGGCGAGCAGGATGGCGCCGCCCAGGACCAGGTACATGGTGGTGAGAATGACGGAGAGGGACCGCTGCCCGTCGGCTTCGCGGCCGGTGTCGCGATAGCGGGTGAGGATGGTGACCAAGGTGGCTGATAGAGCGCCGCCCACCAGGAAGTAGGAGATCATGTCCGGCAGGACAAATGCGGCGTAGAAGGCGTCGGCTTCGGCGCCGCGGCCGAAGAGCCAGGCAATGTATTTGCCGCGCACCAGGCCCATGATCCGGGAGAGGAAGGTGAAGGTCATCAGGACGATGGTGGCCGAGTAGGCGGTGTGAGTGTGCGAGGGGCGCAGCAAACTCACGGCGCGCGTCCACTTGGAAGGCACGGGCGGAGGGGATTGAGTTGGGGGCCGTTCTGCCACTGGTGTTGATTTTACCGGGGCGGGTGCGGGTGGCTGGTTTCGAATTCAATTTATGAGCACGGCGATTTGTGACGAGGTGCGGAGAAGTATGCTGTGCGCAGGAGGGGATTCAATGCGGCGGACGGTTGAATGGGGACTGGTGGTGTGGGCGCTGGGCGCGGCAAGCGCGGGGGCGCAGACGGTTCGTGGGCGCGAGGGGATCACGCTGCCGCCGCCGCCCGCGGTGGAGGCGGTCGCGGTGGGCGACGACTATTTCGGGACCAAGATTGCCGACAGCTACCGCTGGCTGGAAGATGCGAAGAGCACGGAGACCAGGGCGTTTATCGATGCCCAGAATGCGTATACCGCGCGCTACCTGAGCCAGGCGCACATGCGGCAGGAAGTGGTGGACGACCTGGACCCCTTGGAGAATATCTCGGTGACAGGGACGCCGCTGGAGCGGGCCGGGAGCTATTTTTTCAGAAAGCGGCTGGCCGGCGAGCAGCAGTTCTCGATTTATGTGCGCCGGGGCTGGACGGGGAAGGACGAGCGGCTGCTGGACCCGGCCAAGCTGAGCCGGGACCCCAACACGTCGGTGGGCTTGAGCGATGTCTCCCGCGACGGCAAGCTGGTAGCGTATTCGGTGAAGAGCGGGGGCGCGGACGAGACCAGCCTACACGTTTTGAATGTGACGACCGGCAAGACGCTGGAGGATGAGCTGCCGACGGCGCGCTACCTGGGGGTGAGTTTTGCGCCCGATGGCGCAAGCCTCTACTACGCCCGCAACAACAAGCAGGGGACGCTGCTCTACCAGCATTTGCTGGGGACGCTGGCGGCGCGGGACACGCTGCTGTTCGGGCGGGAGTTTCGCGGCGAGGCGCTGGCTGGCAACGATCTTTTCTCGGCCGAGGTGACCGACGACGGCCACTACCTGGTGGTGGAGATCAATCGCGGCGTGCCGGCGCGGCGGGTGGACATTGTGTACCGCGACCTGACCAGGCCGGGCGGGCCTTTTGAGGTTCTGGTGTGGGGGCTGGACTCGCGTTTCAGCGCCATCTGGGCCAAGGGCGCGTGGTTTGTGAAGACCGACTACAAGGCGCCCAACGGCAGGATTCTGAAGGCCGATGCGGGGATTATGCCCGAGGCGTGGCAGAGCGTTGTGCCCGAGGGCAAGGATGCGATCGAGGGCTGGTCGATCGTGGGCGGGCGGCTTTATGTGAACCGGCTGGTGGACGTGAAGACCGAGACCACGGTATACAGCCTGGACGGAAAGGCGACGGGCAAGGTGGAATACGAGGGGATCGGCACGTCTTCGGGAATTTCGGGGCGGACCACCGACCGGTACGGCTATTTCTCGTTTTCGTCGTTTGTGACGCCCTGGACGACCTACCGGCTGGATACGGCGACGGGCAAGCGGGAGGTGTTCTTCCGGCCCAGGATTTCTTTCGATTCGAGCCAGTACGAGTTGAAGCAGGTGTTTTTCAAGTCCAAGGACGGGACTCGCATCCCGATGTTCATTGCCGGAAAGAAGGGGTTGAAGCAGGACGGCACGGAGCGGCTGCTGATGACCGGCTACGGCGGCTTTGACGTGAGCATGACGCCGGGGTGGAACCCTGAGTATGCGTGGTGGCTGGAGCAGGGCGGGTGGTTCGCGCTGCCCAACCTGCGCGGGGGCGGCGAATACGGGGAGAACTGGCACGAACAGGCGATGTTCGAGAAGAAGCAGAATGTTTTCGACGACTGGTTTGCGGCGGCCGAGTACCTGATCGCCAACAAATACACCTCGGCGGAGCACTTCGCCATTACCGGGCGGTCGAACGGCGGGCTGCTGATGGGAGCGGCGATTACCGAGCGGCCGGAGCTCTATTCCGCCGTGCTGTGCGGCTATCCGCTGCTGGACATGCTGCGCTACCAGAAATTTCTGGTTGGCTCCTTCTGGACGACGGAATACGGCTCTGCCGAAAACGAGAAGCAGTTCCCCTACCTGCTGAAATACTCGCCTTACCAGAACGTGAAGGGGGGCACGGCGTATCCGGCGGTGATGTTCTTCACCGGGGACAGCGACACGCGGGTCGATCCGCTGCATGCCCGCAAGATGACTGCGCTGTTGCAGGCGGCTTCGTCGAGCGGGCGGCCCATCCTGCTGCACTATAGCCTTGCCGGAGGGCACTCCGCGGGGGTGAGCGTGGACCAGCAGATTCAAGACGATGCGGACCAGTTGACGTTTTTGTGGGCTGAAACGGGGCAACAAAAGGACCAAAAGTAGCTTATTTGAACACGAACAGTACTCAGCGGGAAAGTTCTGCCGTAACCTGATGCCGTTGGTAATCCCTACCGATAAGGAGGCTGTGGGAGTTGACCAGCCCAGGCCGCAGCGACCTTCCGGTTGCCGCGCCGGGGGATGTTTGGCGCGGAGGGGAACCTCCGTGTGCTGGCGATTCCCAGTGTGAAAGCGATTGCCATAAGAGCGACGGGACCGGAGCCAACATGTCACAAGCATTGGAGACCAGCACGATTGATCGGCAGGAGGAGGATGCCCGACTGGCAGCCCTCTTTTCGTCAGATATCCTCGACAGCCCTCCGGAAGCCAGCTATGACGCGATTACCCGTCTGGCGGCGGAATACTTTCATGCCGATTCGGCCCTGCTGGGCTTTGCCGACGAGAGCCGGGTATGGATCAAATCGCACTGGGGCCAGATGGTTCGCGAGCTGCCGCGCAAGAATTCGATTTTCGACCAGGTGCTTGCCGAGGATGGCCCGGTGGTGGTTGCCGACATCTCGAAGCACACCCAATTCGAGGCGCAAGTTCTGCTGCTGAAGAGGCTTGACGCGGCTTTCTTTGCCAGCGTTCCGGTACGCTCCTTCGACGGCAAGATTATTGGGGTTCTGACCATTTTCAGCCGAATGCCTCGCTGCGGGCTAGGGCCGGACGCGATGCACATGCTGGAGAGCCTGGCGCACATGGTGTCGAGCCAGGTGGAGCTGCGCAGGCTGCGCAAGACTGTCAAGGCGCAGGGGTTGCGCCGCTCCCGCACCGCCGTGGAGACCGCCGGAGTCTGGCCGCGCAGGCCGGATTTGCGCCACGCCCTGGAGCAGCGCCAGTTTGTTCTTTATTACCAGCCGGAGGTGGACCTTTCGACGCGCAGGATTGTCGGTCTGGAGGCTCTTATCCGGTGGGCCCATCCGGAGCGGGGGTTGATTCCACCGATGGAATTCATCCCGCTGGCCGAGGAGAGCGGTCTGATCCTGCCGATTGGCGATTGGGGTCTTTCCGAGGCCTGCAACCAGATTCAGCAGTGGTGCCTGGAGGATCCGCGCCATGTCTCGCTGCGGGTGTGCGTGAACCTGTCGGCCCGTCAGTTTTCGCGCGCCGGGCTGGCCGACCATGTAGAGGCCTTGCTGCTGCAATCGGGCATCACCAGCCGCCAGTTGGGGCTGGAGATGACCGAGTCGAGCCTGATTCCCAACATGCGCACGGCATTGGAAGTTCTGGGCAGTTTGCGGAAGCTTGGGGTGTCGCTGCTGATGGACGACTTCGGCACCGGCTACAGCTCCCTGAATCATTTGCATTCGTTCCCTTTCGACGTGCTGAAGATCGACCGCTCGTTTGTAGGCCGCATGACGGAGGGCGATCAACCGCTGCAGATTGTCCGCACCATCATCGAGCTGGCCAGGGTGCTGGGGATGGACGTGGTTGCGGAGGGGATCGAAACCCGGGAGCAATATCGCCTGCTGCGGCAAATGGGCTGCCGCTTCGGTCAGGGCTTTCTGTTTGCGCGGCCGATGACCGCCGAAGCCGTTGGGCATCTGCTGCGCCTGCCTGGACGAGTGATCCCGGAGCCGGGGGAGATCGCATCGATGAACGCCTGAGCGCCGGAGTTTCCGCATGCGGGTGCATCCGGGTGAGGTTTCTCCCGAAGCGAGGGGTTGCGGCTGGTTTCATTTCGGGACACAGGTAGGCTTGTTCCTCTTTGGGAATCGGATCAATAGGGCGCATGGGAAATTTCTCACCCATGGGTGCAGGCTCAGGCTATTCTCCAAGCCATGCAACAGGCCGCAGCATCCGCGCCCCCGACGACCACCAGCTTTGCGGGTATGCTGGCCGCGCTGGCCGCGCCTTCACCGAAGTCCGTGCCCGCCTGGAGCGAGGACGACCTCGAAGACGACGTGGCCACTCTGAGCTATGAACGGGCCCTGCGCGCCCACGCGCGCTACCGCTCGCCCGCTTTCACGGGCGAATCGCTGACCCAGTTCGCGGAGCCTGGCTTGAAAGCCGCACCGAGGCCATCCCCGGTTGCGCTGCCCGGCATTCCGGAAAAAGAGGCTTTCGCGGCAAATGCCGCTGAGTCTGTGAGCCTTGGTCATCCGTCCGTGGCTTTGGGGCGCGATCTGAAGTGCGCCAGCATCACCATCCGCCTGAGCCGGACCGAATGTGCGCAGTTGCGCAAACGCGCCGCGGAGGCCGGGCTTACGGTCTCAGCCTATTTGCGTTCCTGCACCTTCGAAGTCGAGTCTCTGCGGGGGCTGGTCAAGGACACGATGGCGCAGTTGCGCGCGGCCACAACCGCGGGAAAGCCTGCCAGGTCCAACTCCGCGGGGCCTTTCCGGAGGGGGTGGCTCAGGCGATTTCTGCTTCTGTTTCACGGCGGCCAGCGGGCCGATTGCGCCTGAGGGCCGCACCGGTCATTCGACTTGCAGGACCAGGCACTTGAGGTACTCGGTTTCGGGCAAGCCCAGCACCACCGGGTGGTCCAAAGCCGCGCCGCGGCGCTCGAGCAGGCGAACGCGCCGGTGCGCATCGGCGGCGGCCGAGGTGACACTCTCCTCCAGCTCAGCCCAGCCGACGTGATGGGAGCAGGAGCAGGTTACCAGCAGTCCGCCTTTGCGGATCATCTTGAGCGCTCTGAGGTTGAGCTCCTTGTAACCGCGCAATGCGCCTTCGACGGCGCGCTTGCTTTTGGCGAAGGCGGGGGGATCGAGCACGATGGTGTCGAAGGCCTCGCCGGCGTCCGACCAGTCGCGGAGGACCTGAAAGGCATCGCCTTCCACCCATTCCACCTTGGCGGTGGAACGGTCCCGGTTGGCCTCGAGGTTGCGGTCCGCCACCTCAAGGGAAGCGCGAGAAGAGTCGAGCCCGGTGACCTGTTGGCAGACTTCGGCCAAATGGAGGGCGAATCCGCCCTGGTAGCAACAGACATCGAGCGCCCGTTCTGTGGCGCCTAAGCGCCGCGCCCACTCGGCGGTAGCCGCGTAGTTGGCCCTCTGGTCGAGGAATGCGCCGGTTTTTTGGCCGGAGTTGGCGTCGAATTGAAAGGTGAGGCCGTTGAGCCGGAAGCGTGTCCCGGCGGGCGGAGGAGCCTCGGACGATCCCGGCGAGGTTTCCGGCAGGCCGCGCAGGTAAAGAGGGGCCGGACTGGGCGCTCCCAGCCCTTCCAACTCGCGCACCCGGGGATCGGGCCGCTCGAGAATGGCTGCCGGGTCGAGTTCTTCGCGCAGCACCCGCACGCAGGCTGCGCGCACGGCGGCGGTGTCGAGTCCCCGCGCCAGGAGTTGAAGGATGACCAGGTCGCCGTACTTGTCGGCCACTAGGCCGGGCAACTCGTCGGCCTCGCTGAAGCACAGGCGGCAGGCGTTGTTTTGCTCGTCGAGGAGGGGTTTGCGGCGCGCAATCGCCGCCCTCAGGCGGGCTTGAAGGAACTGCAGCCAGGCGGCCTCGTCGATGGCCTCCCGCGACACCAGGCGTAGCGCAATCTGCGACGTGGGGCTGTAGAGCGCGGTTCCCAGGAGCAGGCCGCGGCTGTCGGCCACGGGAAGCAATGCGGGCGGGGGCCCCAGGGGCAGCTCCGGTTGCGGAAGCTCAAGGGATTCAATATCGGAGGCGTAGACCCACAAGTGGCCAACGCGGAGCCGGTCGGCGGCGCGGCGGCTGATGCGAGCGCCGATGGCGGAAGGGGCAGGGGGGCGACTGGATGCCGGGGCGGCAGGCCCGGCAGTGCGGGGGCTGGAAATCTTCAATGCCGAGGTTTTTGCTGGGGCGATCCTGGGGCCGGAGCCGGCATGCTCTTTGGAATCGATGACTTGCGGCCGTCGCGCGGGGGGCTGGTTGTCGCGATTCCGTTCAAAAGGCGCCTTGGGCTGGGAGGCCTTGGGCGCCTTCTGGGTCGTTACAGGTCGTGGGGTATGCGGCTTGGTCATGTGCTCCCTTGGGCTTGACAGGCGCCCGAACGTGAGCAAATGGGCCGCCGACCCTATTTCATCTGAATGGTTTCCAGGTAGCGGCTCAAATTGCTCACTCTGAGCAGCCTATCCTGCGGGTTAGTCTGGTTCATCTTACCAAGGATTGGTCCCCACACGGGCATGTCGGCGGAGCCGTGCGACGGGATTTCCGAGCCGCTCTGCAAAACAGTGACGATGTGGGTGTCGGGGAATTTCCCTCGATTGTTCTTGCTCAACACCGTCAAATCGGTCGGCGGCGCCTTCAGTGCGGAGGCTACGGGACCACTGCCCCTGCCGTCCACGCCATGACATGGCGCGCAATAGTTTGCATACATCTGCTTGCCACTGGTGGCCGGTGTCCTGCTGACGGGAATGGTAACTTTTGCCTTGGATTGATCTGCGTAGCCCATGCCCACCGCAAGAGCGGCGGCGATGGCTGTAACTAAGAGGCGTTTCAACATAAGTTCCTCGGTTCTGGACCTCTAGTCCGAATGGGACTCTACTCCTGTTCTCCAGTACTCGTGCTGTGATGGCCAACACAATGCATATGGCCCGTCAACACCGTAGTACCGGCCTGGGAACGGCTAACACTCGAGTGCATAAAGCGGATAAATATTTACTTTCCAACATAAGTCGATTTCCATCATAGAATAGGCGAGAATTGAAATGAAGACAGGAGGGATACGCTTGAAGTTTGCACCGCTAAGTTTTCTCATTCTGGTAGCAGTTACGACGCCGCTCTTCTTTATGAAACCGCTTGAGGCGCAAGAAGCAACCAGTTCGGTGAAATGCGATAGCGGTTCATGCGCGCGCCCTTGGCAGTTGGGAGGATTCATGCAGGGCGGTTTTCCGCCTGAGTATGAAATTCATGCCGGTCCGTTATATTTTGGAGTGGATTTGGAGCTGTTCAGCGCTGGATTGGAAGCCGGCAAGCAGGCCAAAAGATATGACGGCTTCAGGCCAATTCGCGGACGTGGCGAAGCTATGCTGGAAGTGATTCCCTTCTGGTTGGCAAGATATCCTCCTCAGACACAAACGTTGCGATTTAGCGGCTCAGGTTCAGCCTATTCGTCTTACTGGAAGGGCCAGGGTTTTCATGGCGCAAGCGTCACTCCATTTCTGCTGCGCTGGAACTTCAGCCAGAGAGACTCCGCGCGAGTTGTCCCTTGGGCGCAGTTAGGTGGGGGGTTGCTCTGGACCAACCACAAATTCCCGTACTCATTCCTCGGCGGCACCAGCGTGATTAACTTCACGCCCCAGGTGGGAGTTGGGGTGAATATCTTCAACCGGCCAAAACACAGCGTCAATTTCGCCATCAAGGCCATTCATATCTCCAATGCCAGCCTGGGCGACCACAACCCTGGGCTGAATCAAACTATCCAGTTCTCCGCGGGCTACTCCTGGTGGAGATAGGCCGGAAGGCACGGTTCAGATTCTCAATGAAAATGCAGGTGGAAAGCTCCTTCACGCGCGGGAAGCACAAGCGGCCTATAATGAAGCATGGCGACTGTCCGACAGACTGCACCGACGGATGTTCCCGGCACACCCGCACCGTCCCCGGTGGGGGCGCAGCCTCGAGTGCGCGGCGTGGAGATGGACGCCATCGACTTGCGATTTGACGCACTGCTGCGCAGGGTGCAGGCCAATCGTCCCACTGAAGACGTTTCTCTCATCCGCAGAGCCTGGGAATTTTGCGTTCAGCATCATTTTGGGCAGATGCGCGCCTCGGGCGAGCCGTACATCATCCATCCGCTGGAAGTGGCGGAGGTGCTGGCGGAGATGAAGATGGACTCGACGGCGATCGCCGCCGGGTTGCTGCACGATGCGGTTGAGGACACTCCCGCCACCAGCGAAGAAATCCAAGCGAAGTTCGGCGACCAGGTGGCCCACATCGTCGAGGGCGTCACCAAGATCGACAAGATCCAGTTTGCGAATCGCGAGGACCGGCAGGCCGAAAACGTGCGCAAGATGCTGCTGGCGATGGTTTCGGACGTGCGGGTGGTGCTGATCAAGCTGGCCGACCGGCTGCACAACATGCGGACGCTGGAGCATTTGAAGCCGGACCGCCAGGAAGCCATTGCGAGAGAGACCCTGGACATCTACGCGCCGCTGGCGCACCGCCTGGGGATGGGCAAGGTGCGCGGCGAACTGGAGGACCTGGCCTTTCGCTACACCGACCCGGTGAGCTACGAGAAGGTATCGGCGGCCGTGGAGGCCCAGCGCAGCGAGGGCGAGCAGTTTCTGCGTGGCGTGGGAGACACGCTGGTGGAACAGTTGCGCGAGAACGGCATCGAAGCCCGCGTGGAGTGGCGCATCAAGCGGATCTACTCGATTTTCCAGAAGATCGAGCGCTCCAAGGTGTCCTTCGAGCAGGTGTATGACCTGTTGGCCGTCCGTGTGATTACGCAGGATGTGTCCGCCTGCTACGCCGTCTTCGGGCTGATTCACGCGCTGTGGCGCCCGGTGCCGGGGCGCATCAAGGACTTCATCGCCATCCCCAGGGCCAACCACTACCAGTCTCTGCATACCACGGTGATCGGCGAGGGGGGCCACCAGTTCGAGGTGCAGATTCGCACCGAGGAGATGCACCGCATCGCCGAGGAAGGCATCGCCGCCCATTGGAAATACAAGGCCGGGGCAGCCGCGGTCACCGCCCGCGACGAGGAGCGGTTGAACTGGATTCGGCAACTGGTCGAGTGGCAGAAGGAGATGACCGACCCGAATGAGTTCCTCTCCAGTTTGAAGATGGACCTTTATCCGGACGAGGTGTACACCTTCACGCCCAAGGGGAAGGTGGTGGTGGTTCCGGCGGACGCCACGACGATCGACTTTGCCTACACGATTCACACCGAGGTGGGGCACACCTGCGTAGGCGCCAAGGTGAACGGCCGCATGGTGCCTCTGCGCACCAAACTGCGCACCGGCGACATTGTCGAGATTGTTACCCAGAAGGACCATAGGCCCAGCCGGGACTGGCTGAACTTTGTTAAAAGCCCCCGGGCCCGCAACAAGATCAAGCACTGGCTGAACGAGGACCAGCGGCGCAGGGCGGTGGAGATCGGGCGCAAGCTGCTGGAGCGGGAGGCACGCAAGTTCAAGGTGCCGATGAGCCAGATTGACGACCAGGATCTGGGCCGGATCGCAGGGGAATATGGCGTGGCCACGGCCGCCGATCTGCTGGCCACGCTGGGTCAGGGCAAGCACTCCGCCCACCAGATACTGAACAAGCTATCCCCGGGCTATGCCAACCAGAGTGAGCCCGAAGCGCCGGAAACCAAACCCGGCACGGTTGAGTCGGCGATGTCGGACGCGGTGCGGAAGCTGCATCTGACGGGCTCGGACTCGCTGCAGGTGGAAGGCCAGAACGACTTGCTGGTTTATCGCGCACGCTGTTGCAACCCGATCCGGGGCGAAGAGATTGTGGGTTACGTGACCCGCGGCAAGGGGGTCGCGGTGCATGCGCGCAGTTGTCCGAACGTGCAGAACCTGCTCTACGAGAGCGACCGCCGCATCGCCGTGGAGTGGGGCCGTGTGGGTGACCAATCGGCAGGCCGGCCGCAGCGCTACCCGGTGAAGATCACCGTTTTCTGCGACGACCGCGCGGGGATGCTGAAGGAACTGACCGCCGTGATCTCCGACGACAACACCAACATCCGGGGCGTGGATATACGCCACGATGAGAACGGCGAGGCGCTCATTGAGTTTGTCGTGGAAGCCGAAGACCTGCGGCATCTGAACCGCATGGTGCTGGGGATTCGCCGTGTGGGCGGGGTCCGCGCCGTGCAGAGGACGCAGAAGTTGTAGAGGCGGCGGGGGGCGGAGTGGAGCGAGTGCCGACGTATCCCGATGGCCAGTCTATCGGTTGACTTATCCCTAGATCGTGTTCCGATGCGGCAGTTCGATAGAGAATTTGGCGGTGCAAACGCAGATCGTCTTCGGCTGCGCTGAGGGCAGGCTCCCGTCCGCGCCGGCGGCAAAGAACGCAGCCAACTTCGCTCTGCAAGACAAATATTTATCGAGCGAATTTTAGAGACAGGGCAGGATCATGCGAGGCTGGCTTGGCGCGAGCTATTCGGCTCCCATTTTGCGCGGGACCGGCGCGAGTTTTCCTAGTTCGATGCGAGGCAACAAGCGGTCTGAACCGCTCAGACTATTGGCGATTGCGGGTTGATGCTGTGAAGGTGTGCGAAGGGTTGCGCGCCGGGAGTAAAGGTTGATCCTGCTCTGCCCGCCCGCCCGCAACCAAGATGGGACTTATCCGCAGCGCGACCGTAAGCAGAGAGGCCTTCTCAATGCATGGAGAAACGAAGAAACAATTCGACACCACGGCATTTCTGGCGACCGAAGGGCCAGGACGAAGCATACTCCACCACACGGCAAGGGAGGCCTTCTTCTCTCAGGGAGACGTGGCAGACTCGGTGTTTTATCTGCAGAATGGGCGGGCAAAGCTGACTGTGGTCTCGAAGCGGGGGAAGGAAGCCACGGTCACGATGCTGGCGTCCGGGGACTTTTTTGGCGAGGAGTCGATGGCGGCGGTGGGAGAGGTTCGAACGGCCTCGGCCTCGGCCGTTTCCGCCTGCATGGCGCTTAAGATCCTGAGGTCCGAGATGCTTCGCGTGCTGCATCAGGAGCACACGTTCTCGGACTTTTTCATGAAGTTCATCCTGCATCGGGGCATCAGGACCCAGGCGGACCTGGTGGATCAGCTTTTCAACTCCAGCGAGAGGCGGCTGGCGCGGACACTTTTGCTGATGGCGGAATTCGGGAAGCCGGGCGAGCCGGAGACGCTGATTCCGCCGGTCACCCAGGAGACCTTAGCCGAGATGATCGGCACCACCCGGTCGCGCGTGAGCTTTTTCATGAACCGGTTCAGGAAGCTGGGCTACATCGAATACAACGGGCGCATCCGGGTTCACACCTCGCTGCTGAACATGGTATTGCACGATGAACTGCCGGAGGAAAACGCATCGAGGCCAAGACTCCTCGATCCGCCGCCAAGCCGGGCACGAACTGCGAAACGAGCCAAGCTGGTGTGAGTTGAGCAGCGCAAGAGCACGTGTGTGAGTGTGAGTGTGAGTGTGAGTGTGAGTGTGCCGCGGCTGAACCGCGTGGTGTTGGGGTCCGTGCCGTGATCCGCGACCCAAGGGCGTAAGCGGCGGACCGCGCGTTACGATCATTCCATGACAGTAGAAGGGCAACGAGAGGACGCAGTCCTGCGCGGCAGCCGCGTGCTGGACGGGGGAATGGCCTCGGAACTGGAGTATCTGGGGGCACGGATCGACGGGCCGCTGTGGTCGGCGCACGTGCTGGAGGATGCGCCGGAAAAGGTGGTGGCCGTACACCGGGCGTACCTGGAGGCGGGCGCCGATTGCCTGCTGACGGCCAGCTACCAGGTTTCGCGCATGGGCTATGCGGAGTTTGGCCTGGGCGCGGAGCGCGCCGACGCAGCACTGCTGCGATCGGTGGAGCTGGCGCGGAGGGCCGCGGCGGAGTTTCCTGAGCGGCGGATCGTGGTGGCCTCGTCGCTGGGGCCGTATGGAGCCGCGCTGCACAACGGGGCCGAATACCACGGGAACTACACCTGCGGGTTTGCCGATCTGGTTGAATTTCACCGACAACGGATTGCGGTTCTGGCCGCCGCGAGCAGCGCGCAGGCTCCGGATCTGCTGGCCTTCGAGACTCTGCCCTCGCTCGGAGAGGCCGAAGCGATTGCGGAAGCGCTGGGACCGTGGCCTGAATTGGCGGTGTGGTTCAGCTTCACCTGCCGCGACAGCCAGCACGTGGCCCACGGCGAGAAGCTGAGAGCGTGCGCCGAGGCTGTCGCCCGGTTGGGGCAGACCGTGGCCATCGGGGTGAATTGCAGCCAGCCGGGGCTGGTGGCGGATTTGATTGGGGAACTGCGCGCCGCATCGGGCAAACCGGTGGTGGTGTACCCCAACTCCGGCGAAGGATGGGACGCCGAAGGCCGCTGCTGGACCGGGTCGGGCGATGCGGAGAGCTTTGGAGTCATGGCCGGGGAGTGGTTCGCCGCCGGGGCGCAGATTGTGGGCGGCTGCTGCCGGACACGGCCAGCGCACATCCGGCAGGTGGCTCAAGCAGGAAGCTAGAGGCCGGCGCCTTCAAGGAGCGCGGAAACCAGGGCAATGGGCAGTCCGACCACGTTGAAGTAGCAGCCGTCGATGCGGGGAATCCAGCGGGCGGCGCGGCCCTGGATGGCGTAGGCCCCGGCCTTGTCCATGGGCTCGCCGGTGACGATGTAGTCGTCGATCTCCTGGTCGGAGAGAGCGAGGAAGCGGACGGCGGTGACCTCGGCGGCAACCTCGGTGGAGGCTGCGGAGACCAGGGCAACGCCGGTGATGACGCGATGGGTTCGCCCGGAGAGCAGGCGCAACATGCGGGCGGCGTCGGCGGGGTTTTCGGGTTTGCCGAGGATGTGGTTGTCGAGGGTGACGGTGGTGTCGGCACCGAGCACCACCTGCGGTGGGGCAGACGCTCGCTGCTCGCTCGCAGGAGCATTGGTGATTTCGTTGTAGACGGCTTCGGCTTTTTCGCGGGCTAACCGGGTGACGTAGGCGATGGGGTCTTCGTTGGGATAGGGGTCCTCGGGGATATTGGCCGGATGGACCTGAAAGGTAAAGCCGGCCTGGGTGAGGAGTTCGCGGCGGCGAGGGGAGGCGGAAGCGAGGACCAGCATATTGAGATTATTGCAGGGGGAATTGGAGCGTCCGCCCGATGGGCGGGCGCTCCTTATGGCGCAGTGAAGACTAGGTCCATGAAGTAATAAGTCGGCTGGCCGTCTTCCATGTAAGGCTTGAAGCGGCATGTGCGCTTGGAAAGACCGGTTTGCTCAAACACCTTCACGCCGTCCATCGAAGAAAAACTCGCGCCAGCGTAGGAACCGTCCCGCTCGACGGAGATCCGGATCGAGACCTTTGTGCCGCTGGGCAGGAGTCCCGCGGGAAGTGTTGGGTTGTAGGGGCAATCGAGGATCTGCTTCTGAATGTCGGCTCCAGCGACGACAGGGAGGGGTTTACCGATGCTGGTTTCGAAGTGGAAGCTGAGGGAGCCCTCGATCTGGACGCGGCTGCCGGAACTATCGACGACGGGTTTGATCTGCCAGTTGTGAGCTTGTTGGCGGAGCAGGTCATGCAGTTCGCCGTTATCGCCAGTGAGCGGCCAGGCCTCGCGGACTTTTCCGTCCGTGTCGATCGCGATGTAGATGGCAAGGTTGCCGCTGGTGTGCCCTGAGCGGACTGTCGGCCAGGCGATGGGCGGAATGCCGGCGACAAGTTTTTCAAGCTGTGCCGTGGAGACGACGGAGGTGCGGAATCGGTCGTCTGTGCTTGCGAGTGGAGAGAAGAGGCCGGGTCGGTCGGCTCGGGATTCGTCCTCGATGATTTCCACTTTACCAACGAGGTGGGTTCCGGATTCGGGGTCATCGGCGAATTCACGGGGGTATTGCTTCTTGCCGAAGCCGTGATAGTCATGGAATTCCATGTCGTATCCGGCGCTTCCGTAGAATTTCAGATGACCGTCCGGGTCGAAGCAGACATTGGAAAAGATGTCGATGGCATTGATGCCAGAGCCGACTTGCGATTTGAAGCGGGCGCAGGCGTCGGATCGAGCCCCGTTGGGGAGCGTGATCTGGTCGACCGTGGCTCCGCTGGTGGCGAATACCGATGGGGCGTTGCCGGGAACGGGATCGAACGCGGCAGTCACAAAGCTGCGCAGCCAGAGCGGGAAGTAGTCGCCTTCGTCTTTTTCGGTGCGGTTGCCGTTGCTAATGACAATGGTCTGGCGCATGCCACCTTTGTCGGCGACTTCGCGGCGCCACTGGTTGTCAGAGACCCACCATTCTTCAATGGCGCCCTGATAGGGCGACTGCGGATTCTCCGGCTCTGAGATCGAGATGCGGAGATGGAACGGACGCGCATTCCGGCCGGTCAGGAGGAACTGATTGAGAGCCTTGTCAATGGCGTTGCCGAGCGGAACGGATGTGCGCTTGACCTGAGCGTGGACGGCGATGGAGACCAGGAGAAGAACCGCGATCACAAGGGCGCATTTTTTCATGGGAGAATGCTAACTCAGTGGAGTTGCAATTGCCAGTGAGTTAGCTTAGATCTCGGTGCAGTTATGTCATCTCCTGAAACCATGCGAATTACAAGAAGTTCTGATCTTAGATGGAGAGACCGGTGTGGAAGCCGGCGGGGGTGGCGAGGCCCCAGGCCATGGCGGGGGTGTTGTGGGCCAGGCCGAAGCGGCCGTCGGGTCCGAGGAGGATGATGCCGCCGTGGCCGCCGAGCCGGTTGTAGAGGTAGGCGATGGCTTCGCGGGCGGCGATTTCAGGGGCGGCGCCGGCGGCAACGCGATCGGTGGCCCACTTGCCCAGGACCAGCTTCATGATGGGTTCGCCCCAGCCGGTGAGCGAAACGGCGGCGGAGAGATTGTCGGCGTAGCAGCCGCATCCAATGAGGGAGGAGTCGCCGACACGGCCGGGAGTCTTGTTGAGGGTTCCCCCGGTGGAGGTGGCAGCGGCGAGGTTGCCGCGGGCGTCGATGGCGACGGCGCCGACGGTGTCGTGCGACCACTTCGTGGGGTCCTCTAGAGACTTCGTGGATGTCTGTGAGGGTGGGCTGGGGGAGGAATCATCCTGCTCGGGGAAGGCGGTTTCAGGGCTTTTGTCGTCGTGGAGGATGTGGCCGCTGAAGGTTTCGTCGGCCAGGCCGGCGGCATGGCGGGCCTGGGCATGGGCGAGGCGCTCGCGCTCGCGATCGAGGACCAGTTCGGAGTTGTCGATGAGGGTCATGCCGTGGGCGTGGGCAAAGCGCTCCGCGCCTTCAGCGACAAAGTAGACATGCGGCGACTCTTCCAGGACCAGGCGGGCGGCCTGGATGGGATTGCGGAGGCGCTCGACACAGGCGACTCCGCCGGCCTTCATGCGTCCGCCGTCCATGAGCAGGGCATCGAGCTGAACGCGGCCGTCGGAGGTGAGAAAGCTGCCGCGGCCGGCGTCGAAGGTGGGGTCGTCCTCAAGAACGGTTACGGCCGCCTCGACGGCATCGAGGGCCGAGCCGCCGCGAGAAAGAGTGGCATAGCCGGTTTCAAGCGCGTTGCGGACGCCGGCCAGGTGGGCGGAGGCGGAGTTGGCGGGGATGGCCCATGCGCCGCCGTGGACGAGCAGGGTGGGGACGTGCAAATGGTTGGTCGTCACCGGGATATGGTAGAGCATTTCAGAGGGGAGCGACGAAAGTCCCGCTGAGCGCAAGGGGCGGCGCCGATGCGGGCGAGGGGTTCCATTTTTCGGTGGGAGGAGGGTCCATTTTGGGAAACGGGTATTTCTTTTCGGGATGGTGTCAAAGATTCGAGTTCGTGGGTGTTTGGTTAAGTTGTTTATAAACATGGAGGTAGGCGGGGTTTTCTGGGTTGCATGGAATTCCGGTGCGATTGGTTAAGCTAAGAACATTCAAGAAGAGGGAAGGCAAGGGAGAGCGCGTGAGGCTCTTCGCATTTTTTCGGACACCTTCGGCGGGTTCGCAGGCGAGTGGGGAAGGCTGAGGTAACTTCAGGGGTCGCAAGGACATTTTGACCTTTGCGCAGGGCCGCACATGATCTGCCGGAAGCGGCTTAAGGAGAAATGGCTTTGGGGAGAGATGCGATGAAGGGACCGGAGCGTTCTTCGAGTTGACACCGGGCCGCGAACGGCAGTGCATGTCGAACTGGATTGAAGAGCCAGGGCGCACTGCATTCGCGGCAACAGGGACACCAATTCGGAGGAACCTGGGGGTCATCTCGCGGAGGGATTGCCCCCCTTCCTTTTCTACGGAGCGAGTGCACGACCGTGGAATGGTGGGACGGGATTGGCGGACAAATGGTGGTGGCAAGACAGAGGCAGGCGGCAACCAAGCCGCGTGGAGCAGGTTCGCAGAAGCAAGCAGCCGGCCGCGGGACAAAGCAGGTGAGCAAATCGGCAGGCAAGACGCTGGAAGATCACTGCGAGGTGATGGTCAAGTGGCTGTTGGCGGGCACCCTATACGGCGACGCCAGCAGTGCAAGACTGCTGTTTTCACTTGCGGAGGGGCAATCGGAGAGCGAGGCCGAGGGGGTCATCCGGACTCTTCGCAGCTTGGCGAGCGAGTTGGCGGCGGAGCCGGAGTGGAAAGACGGGGAGATCGAGGCATCCGCGGAGGCGAGCCTCGGGGAACCTTCGCCGGCAATTTGAGGACATAGCCCGGTTTCTTTGTTTGAGTTTGAGTTAGAGCGGAGAGGCCGGCGGATCAAGGGCCAGGGCTTCCCACACCGGTGAACGAGGAATGCGGCTGGTGTGGGAAGTCCAGAGCGAAACCAGAGTCAACGCGCCGTTGGAAAGAGTGTGCGAGGTGGCTTTTTGTCAAGGAAGAAGCCACTTGGCGCCGTGGCTGCTGGGTACAGCTACTCTGGTTTCGCTCAAGTGACGGGTGCGGGTTGAGCGGGAATGAGGCGGCGGAAGGAATGGCCGCATGGCGGGCCTGAAGAAAGTATTCTGCGGTGATCACGGCAGAGGGCGAGGGTGGACTCTTTGCGGTGGCGACCTGAAGAAAGAAGAGACACGGATGAAGCTTACAAATCACGAGTGGTTCGGCGCCGGCAGAGGGATGGGGCTTTTCTTGATCTGGATGGGCCTGTTCTGGCTGGCGTCCGGTTGGATGGCCGAGGCGCAGGCTGTCAGCACGACGACGGTTCAGGGAACGGTGTATCTGGCGAGCGGATTGCCTGGCACGGGGACACTGGTGGTGAGTTGGCCGGCGTTTACGACGGCGAGCGGTCAGGCAGTGGCGGCCGACAGCCTGACGGTAACGATTGCGCGGGATGGATTTGTGAGCGTGAATCTTGCTCCGAACCTGGGCGCGACACCGGCGGGGCTTTATTACACGGCTGTCTACTACCTGAGCGACGGCACGACGAACACCCAATACTGGGTGGTTCCGGCGGCAGCGCAGGCGAGCCTGGGGCAGGTTCAGGCGCAGTTGATGCCGGCGGCACAGGCTGTACAGGCGGTGAACAAGAGCTATGTGGACGAGTCGATTGCTGCTTTGGCGGGAAGCGCGTTGACGGCGTCCGGCGGGACGCTGAGCGGACCGCTGATTTTGAGCGGTGATCCGACGCAGTCGTTGCAGGCGGCGGACAAGCACTATGTGGATTCGACCTTTGCTGGGGCGGTGCCGCTGGGTGGCGGGAACATGACGGGTCCGCTGGCAACGCCGGGGGTGAACGGAGTGGAGTTGCCGCTGGCGGGGAGCACGCAGACCACGCTGCAAGCGGCGATGAGCGCGGCGGGGACGAACGGGGCGATGGAGATTCCCCCGAACTACACGGGGACGGACGGGTTTACGAATCCGAACGGAGTGTATGTTTCGGACCTGCGGCCGAATAAGTCGCAGCAGTTTGAACGCAGCGTGAAGGAATTCGGCGCGGTGTGCGACGGGAGCACGGACGACACGAACGCGCTGCAGTCGGCGCTGAATTTTGCGCAGACGCACGGAGTGGCGCTGACGATTCCGCAAGGGACCTGCAAGACGCGGACCCTGGTTTGGCATGGGGAGTCGATGGGGGGAATGGGCAAGCAGGTTTCGGCGCTGATGGGATTTCCCGGCCAGGATGTGCTGACGACGATGGCGGACAGCGTGAATCTGCTGTCTTATACGCGTCTTCACGATTTGACGATTTATGTCGACCAGAGCCTGGACGCGTCGTGTTCGGCGGCGATGGGGCGCGCGCCCGCTGGAACCTGCGCGATGAGCCGGCTGATGGAGGTCAATTCCATTTTTTCGCCGGGTGGGAACGGCCTGGCCGGAACGGTGGGAACGGGCGCCGGTTGGGCAGTGGGCAATTGTGCGATCGCGATGCCCGCGGTGACGGGCGGAGGCGGAAACGGGCTGCGCGTGGCGGAGATCGAGAACCTGGAAATCGCGGCGACCGGGGTGGACCCGATGGGGCAGTATGCGGGGGCGCACTCGACGCACACCTGCGGAATGTACCTGGCCCAGTGGCCGCAATGGAGCGAGTTCAGGAACATCGATATTCGGGGACTGAATACCGGGATCGCGGTGCCCGCGCTGCCGGTAGCGACTCCGGCGGGATTGACTGCGGATTCGAATCGCTGGCAGAACATCACGATACAGGCAACACACGGATTCACAGCCGCGGCGGGATCGAGCAACGTTTTGGATAACGTGGTGGTGGCGGCGGGAAACTCGGCCGCGACGGGCGAGCCGCCGACCGGGCTGGTGCTGGATTTGTCCAGCGCGCAACAAGGATGGACGGTGCGGAATGCCCTGGTGTCGCCGGTTTGGAGCGCGGTGACGCCGACACTGACAGTCAGCGCGTCGGGGGGCGCCGTGACTGCGGTGACGGCAGGGCCGGAGCATGGACTGGGATTCGATCCGTACGGGACGCAGATTCCTTTGACGTTCAGTGGGAGTTGCACGGCGCAGGCCAAGGCCAATGTGAGCAGCAACGGGACGATTGGGACGGTGACGGTAACCACGGGCGGCGTCGGCTGCTCGGCGACCACGACGGCCAGCTTGAGCGCAGCGGGGACCTGGGATACATCGGCGCCGGTGAACCTAATAGCCGGGCAGAATATGGCGCTGTTTGGGGGCAACCTGCTGAAGGGCAACGGCGGCTACACGGTGTGGAACGCGGCGGGCTCAGCGAGCTATGGAACGCAACTGGGCGGGGGCGGCGGGAATTTGCCTGGCGGGGGAACCTATACCGCGCTGGTGACGAACAGCGCACTGGGAAGCAGTTCCGGGGTGGACCAATTCCCAGGCGCGGACTTTGGGGGAAAGCTTCAGGCCTGCCTGAGCACGGTGAACGCCACGTATGGTGGAACGTGCGATGCGCGCAACTTTACGGGAAGCCTGTCGATGGGATCGAACCTGACGATATCGACCGGAAACACCACGATTCTGCTGCCCTGCGCCACGATTTCGACGGCGAACCAAGTGATTGTGACCGCGGGCACGCGCAATGTGGCGCTGCGTGGATGCGCATTGCGAGGAGCGAGCACCGCGAGCGGGAGCCAAGGCGGAACGGTGCTTCTCTATTCCGGAGCGGGCGCGGCGGTG
>Ga0182013_10000466_pt1 | contig 56615 bp, 52 predicted proteins | sample 612S2MmetaG_FD_120487 | JGI IMG/M metagenome (GOLD analysis project Ga0182013, IMG submission 120487) | Permafrost microbial communities from Stordalen Mire, Sweden - 612S2M metaG | ecosystem: Environmental > Terrestrial > Soil > Wetlands > Permafrost | place: Sweden: Stordalen | collected...
CACCACGGAGCATTTAGACTGGGGGGCCAGTCTGGTGGGGGAAGAAACAAAATGGCGGCTTGCGGCGGTCGCCAGCAAACCCTTTCTTTCCAACAAGCCTCCATTTTGTTTCTTAGGAGACCCCGAGGCACAGAGAAAAACAACAATAGAATTACCTGGAGATCACGGAGGAGGCGGAGATCCCGGATCGGGAAAGAGGACCGTTGCCTCGGACATTTGGCAGTCTCAGGCGTTTTCTGCGCGCGCCGGATCCTGATATCTCCGTGTTCTCTGCCAACTCCGTGCGCTCGGGTTTGCCCTTCGACTTTGTTTTTCTCCGTGTCTCTGTGGCTCTGTGGTGAACTATTCCCCGTAATTGATTTCCGTCTGCCGGGCGGACATCGCGGTATAGGCCAGCAAGATCATCGAGAGCAGCAGCAGGCCGGGGACGGCGAGCCACATGGGAGTGGGGTCGGCGTCGATCACCATTACGGAGAACGGCGGCGGCACCGGCACTTCCACGGGACACAGACTGCGCAGATAGAAGATCACGCTGATCTTCTTGAGCACACTGGGAAGGAACGGATTGAGGTTCTCCCACACGAACACCACCGCGGCGGGAATCATGGGATTGCGGAAGAATAGCCCGCACATCAGGAAGACGGCGCCATATCCGACGCAGGCCAACGTCGCCACCAGCACATAGGACCCAAGCTGGCTCATCCCCGGACCGTGATAGAGATAGTCGGTCCACGCCGAGCCGAAATGGCGGGCGATGGTGAGGAAGGCCAATGAGGTGCTGCCGACGAATAGCACCAATGCGACCGAGAGCCCCGCCAGGTATTTGCCGATCACCAGCAGTTCGCGGCGCATCGGGGTCAGGAAGTAATAATGCAGCGTTTTTTCGAGCATTTCGCCGCGGAAGAGGTTGGAGAAGATGCCCATGCAGCCGAAGAAAATCACCGCGCGCAGGTAGAAAAACTGGAAGAGCCCGGCAAAGATGATGCTGTCGTCGCCCAGCCGATGGCGGTCGCCGAACCCGTTTCTGACGCGCGACATGATGATCCAATGCAACACCGTGATCACCACCGGCATGGCCGCGAGGCAATAAATCCACCAACTGCGCTTGGAGAAGAAAGTTTTCTTCATTTCGAGCCGAAGCACGGCCGCGATTTGGCGAGACCAGAGTTGCATTAGACGGCGCCTCCATCTCCGCCAATCAAGTATTGGTAAACCGAGTTCACATCGTCATCCGCCGGGGCGATCGATTCCACTTCGAGACCCGATTCGAGTACCACTTTGTTCAACAGCAGATAGAAGCTGTCGGCGTCGGAGGTGCGCAGCAACAGGCCTTTGCGATCACGGCTGATCTTGGCTTCCACCATGTGGTCCTGCTGGAACAGGCGAGCCGCCAGCTCGCGAGGATCGTTGCAGCGCACCAGAATCTGCATGGGCTGCTCCTTCACCTCGTCGCGCACGCCCTTGATCTCGCCTTCCGCCACCACATATCCCTGGCTCAGCAGGATCACCTGATCGGAAATCTGGTCCACCTCGTGGAGAATGTGGCTCGACACGATGACATGGCGGCCATTCTGTCCCCATTCGCGGAAGAGCGCGATGGTTTCGGCGCGCGCCATGGGGTCGAGCCCGTTGAGCGGCTCGTCGAGGACCAGCACCTTCGGTTCGTGGGCGATGGATTGGGCCAGTTTGATGCGCTGGCGCATGCCCTTGCTGTACGCGCCCACGGGACGGTGCGCCGCGGCAGTCATGCTCACCCGTTCCAGCGCCGTGGCTGTTCTGCGTTGGCATTCTTCCGGAGTGAAGGCATGCATGCGCAGGAACCAGTAGATGAATTGATGGCCCGTGAGTCCTTTCGGACACGAGTCGAACTGCGCACAGTAGCCTATAAATTTGCAAAGCTGCTCGGGATGTTCGGGCGAGATTCCCAGCACCTTGATTTCCCCTTGCGTGGGGCGAATCAATCCCGTCATGAGATTCATGAGGGTGGTCTTGCCCGAGCCGTTGGGGCCCACCAGACTCGTGACTCCCGGTGGGATCGTAAGGTTGACCTTGTTGATGCCCAGCACTTCGCCGTAAAAGCGCGACACGTTGGCGAAGGAGATGAGGGATTCGCTCATCGCACCACCTCCGCCCCGCGAATCTTGCGCGCCAGCATGTACAGGCAGATGAGCGCGAGCACGGTCAGCGCGGCCCAGCAAGTCCACAGCGGTAAGACCTCGTCCTGCGCCGCGCGGAAGAACACCGCGCCGTTGGTAGTCTGATTCGAACCTTCGAAGAGTCGCACCCAGACCACGCCGATGAGGTGTCCGACGTTAAAGAGATTGCCCCAGCGGGTGCGCTGTACGGCGTTGATCACGGCGCCGAAGGCCGACCCCACGAAAAAGACGCCGAACATCAGGCCGCCGGCCGCGGGCTTCCACTTCACCCATGCGGAGAGCGCCAGCGCCAGCAGCGCCAGCAGGAGAATCCAGACCCACGATCCGAAAAACATGCCGCTCGCCAGGCGCGCGTTGTCGCGCATCCACTGCCAGCCTTCCAGGTAACCTTGCAGGCCGAACAACAGCAGCCCCGGCACCCAGGTCATCAGCGACATCAGAATCGCCAGCACCGACATCTTGCCGATGACGTATTCCACGCGCGAAAAGGGGCGCGCCAGGTATAGCGAAAGGGCGTTATTCGCCAGATCGGGCGACACCAGACCCGGCCCGATGAACGAGGCCAGGAACAGCGCCAGCATGCTCTGCCATCCCAGCAGCGACATGAAAAATGTCACGTTGATGGAGATCAGTCCGCGGGCGCCCTGTTGCACGCCGAGCAGGCTCAGCGCGCTGGCGTTGTGCTGCACATAGATGATGAGCGCGCAGATCAACGGATAAATGAAACTCGCCAGAAAGAAGATGGTGAGGAAGCGCTTGCCGTGTAGTTCTTCGAACGCATATCGGGGAATCACCAGGAAGCGCGACCAGGAGGGCGTGAGTTCGCCTTCATACGGCCGGTAAGTTTTCTTATAGACGGCCATCGGGATTCTCCATGGCTTTCAGGAAAATATCTTCCAGCGAATCGCGCTTGTGATTCAGGCGGCGAATCTGCACATTTTGGCCGGCGGCGATTTCATACAATTGCCGCACGTCGAGACCTTCGGGCATCACCAGTTTGATACGCCCCTGCACGCCGGGAGCGGTCTCGCAGCCCAGTTTCACCACGGCCGCCAGGAAATCGCCGTTATTGCCGCCGCGCGTCTCCAGTTCCAGAAAGCGGCGATTGGAGCGGCGCTCTTCTTCCAGATTGCAGAAGGCGGCCACATTGCCGTCCTTGAGGATGAGCACCTGGTCGCAGCAATCTTCCACGTCGTGCAGCAGGTGCGAGGAGAGCAGAATGTGCAGATCGCCGCGGTCGCGAACTTCCTGAATGAGCTGGATCATGCGCGTGCGCGCGGGCGGATCGAGCCCATTCGTCGGCTCGTCGAGAAACAACAGTTTCGGCCCGTGCGCGATGGCCTGCGCCAGCTTGGCGGCCTGCTTCATCCCCAGCGAATAGGTGCCGATATTGCGGTAGCGCACTTCGCCCAGACCTACGTAAAAGAACGCTTCATGCGCGCGCTCGATGGCGTGTTCGCGCGGCAGGCCGGACAGTTCGGCCATCATGCGCACCATGTGCACGCCCGTCATGCTGGCGATATAGGCGTCGTTCTCCGGCATGTAGCCGACCAGGCTGCGGATCTCGCGAGCCTGCGTGCGAACGTCGCGGCCAAGAATTCGCGCTGTGCCGGCGGAGGGCTTATGAAATCCCAGCAGCGTATTGATGAGGGTGGATTTTCCGGCTCCGTTCGGTCCTAGCAGACCGACGGAGCGCCCGGTCAGAGCCGCCTTCAGCTTTTTCAGGATGACGCGCTGGCCGAAGCGCACCTCCAGACCGTCGAGCTCAATAACCGGATCCATTACCTACCAGAATACGAGTTATGCCGCTCGCGTGTTCCCATCATTTGGGCAAAAGGCAGACCTGCAAGGCCGCGAATATCGCCGCTCATGAGATTCTGCAAGGTCGAACCGAGCACGTCCCCGGTTGCCTCCAGGGTGATGCGGTCGGGCTCGCCGTAAACCGCGAACAGGGTCGGCTTGATATTGTCCAGGCTGGGCATCTGAGGGTTGCCTGCTCCGGCGTGCTGCGGCATGAACGCCCCTGCCAATGCCGCGAACGGCGCCAGCGAACTGCCCAGATTCTGATAGATGAGCGCGGAAAAATTCAGATGGCGATCGCGCGGCGTCAGATCCAGGAACTTGCCCGAATGCTTGATTGACGTGCCCGCCAGGCGAATCTGCAGGGCATGCGTGACCAGCGCGCGTGTGGGCGCGGCCACCAGGTAGCCCTGATCGAACGTGTAATGCGCTTCCATCAGCGGACCGCCTTCCACCTGCGCGATGGAGTAATAGACGCGGCCATCCACTGTCTCCTGCGCCATGCGAATGGGCTTCTTGCCGGTCTTAACGACTTCCTGGTTGTGCGCGTCGATAAACCGTTGCAGGGTCGCCTGGAAACGGTCCGGATTGTAGATCTCGCTCACCAGCTTCCACGACGGCACGGGCATGAGTGAGCCGTCCATGGCGATGGCGAATTCCCCGCCCAGGCTGGCAGCCAGATCCTCGCGTATGTCGAAGCCTTTTTGCTGGCGTTCTTCGTCGAGCGCTTCCTGGGCGGCCGCGATCGACCCTTGGGGAATCGCCAGAGCTTCATCCACAATGGCCACAGGATCTTTCACCACGAATCCCAAGACCACGAGAGCGTCGGGCGAAATATAATCGAGCGAGCCCATCGGCGAAGGGTCGGCCAATTGCGCCGCCAAGCCGGTGCGCGGACCGTCGAACCCGAGTGTCGCGCTGCCCACAAAGCGGTCGCCCGCCTGCTTCGATTCGGCGGAAAAATACCGCGCGCCCGGGACCGGGCTCTGCCCTTGGCCCAGATCGACCCACAGCAGCAGGCCCGCGCCCTGGCGATACGATTCCTGAATCTTGGCGTAGAGCGGCTTCTGTGCGAAACCGGAATCGAGCTGGCTGGCCGCCGCTTCCACCGCGGTGCGCTCCGGTCCAAATAACAGGAGGCCTCCATGGTTGATGACCGTAAGCGGCAAGTTTTTCTTGTGCAGGAAATCCTCGAACCCGTCGCGCTTTTGCTCGGCGATCACAACCGGGGCTTTCTGACCCTGAGCGTCCACGATGTCGATCTCACTGCCCAAATAATCGCTGGCGGTGCGTAGAATGTCGACGGCCTGTCCGATGCGCGCGTTCCACATGGCGCTCAACTGCGGATTGGCGGCGATCTTCTGTCCCAGCACGGATTCGGCGTCCGCAAGGTACTGCGCCAGGTTGGGGATGCTCACGAAAAGCGTAGTATTGGCGGGTAGGTGGTCCAGCAGAGTGCTGGAGTATCGCAGCGCCGGCGGCTGCATCTGCGTGAGTATCATGTGCACCTGCTTGGCCAGCATCTGGCGATCGCGGCTCCATGCGATCTCGGCGCTCACCGACTCCGGTTCCACATTGGAGTTGGTCACGGTCTGGTCGCCGGCGTGGAGAACCTTTTCCTGGTTGTCCTGGGTGACGTGCACTTCGCCCTCGACCACGGCCACGCGCGAGCCCTTCACCCCCGCGGTAACTTCGAAAAGCGTGCCGGTTACGGCCACCCGGCAATCGCCGGTGTCCACGTACAGGTGGCCCTTGGTACGATGACTGGCCTTTACCATCACGCTGCCGCGCCCCAAACGCACAGTAAGGTCCAGTGAGTTCGGGCTGGTGGAAAGGCTGGAGCGCTCGCGCATCTCGACGAGCGATCCGTCGGCGAGTTGCAACACCGCGTCGGAATCCTTGGCGGTGCGCAATTCCACGTCGCTGGGCAGATCCTGCCCGGCCAGCAGCGGATGAATGCCATCGGCGGTAACTTTATAAAGCGTGCCGTCCAGGTGCTGCACGATGGCGTGGCCGGTTTGCTCGCCATTCCGGTTTACGGCCCACCAGATGGTAGCTCCCGCAACGATCAGGACGGAAGCCGCCAAGGCCCAGCGAGCTCCGTAGTTGGAACGGCGGACCGTTGCCGGCGCAGGCATGGCGACTAGCTTGCCTTCATAAATGTGGCGGCAGGCGACGCATTGGTGGAGATGATCGCGGACCAGCGCCATGCGCCCTTCCGATAATCGGCCGGCGCGAAAGTCGGGGATCAGGGCTTGAAAATCGGCGCAGTCGCGGATGACCGCGGCGGCATCGCCGATGCCGCTCGTCGAGAAAGTCCCGCGCGAGGCCATCGAGGCCTCCGACAGCTTCGTCCAAACGCGGGCGGCGGCAGCCTCTACCAACTCGGTGTCCGGAGTTTCGTCTCGGATTTCGGCCACGGCTTGTTCCAGTTCTGGGGGCAGGGGTGTGTATTCGGGGGTCATGCGATTCCTCCCAGGTAAGCTCGAAATTCCTTTTGCAAACGGTCGCGCGTGCGGGAGAGAGTCACCGCCACCGTGCCGGGGGTTGTTTGCAACAGCCGCGCAATTTCGGGATTGTCTTTTCCATCGAAAAAACGCAGCATAAACATTTCCGCAATTCTTGGATTTAGTCGCGCTAAAGCGCCACGCAACCAATCGCGAATTTCACCGGAATGCTGAATGCGATCGGGGTTGCGATAGGCCGGTTCGGAAAGCACCGGTTCCAATTCGTCCAGCGGCACGTTGCGGATATTCTGCCGCGACCGCACCAGGTCGAGGGCTGCATTGACAGCCGCGCGATGCAGAAAACTCGCCATATTTTCTACCGCTTGAGCGCCCGCTTCGCGCTTCACCATACGAAGAAATACCGTCTGCAGAACGTCTTCCGCGTCATCGGCATTGCCAGTGACGCGGTAGGCGGCGCGGAACACCATGGCGTGGTGTTCGCGGAAAACGCGCTCCAGTTCCGCCTCGGGAAGGTTGGCCGAGTCCGTTTGAGCAGCCATCAGCGCTTTCATGGTATCAGGCTCATCCGATTATGGGACGGCTGGAACGGGCGGGTATTAGCGTGGGCACGCTTCAGAGGTCCTTGCAGAATTCCCGGAAACCGCTTGCTTGCGCGCACGGCTCATTAGTCCCGTGTTGAAACAGCAGCCCTTATGAGCCGCGACCGCGAGGGAGCGGTGCCTTTCTCCCTACCTCTTCAACTTGCCCAGGCCGCCTTTCAGGACAAGCTAAAAGCATGTCCCACGTGAGCCAAAAAAAAGCCCCACGCCGGGAAGGCGTGGAGCATAAAGGTCTACTGCAATCTGTCTCGGAGGATGACAGACCGGTGACGATGGTAACATCTGCCCACTACCAAATCAATGGAAAAGCAACTCACTTAAGGGAATATTTTGCGGGTATCCAAAGATGACATTAGTGCGGTTAGTCACCGTAACTCTTCCATTACCGCATCGAGCACCGATTTAGATGGGCGAACCTTTGATTCGGGAAGAGTTGCCACCGGTTCATCCACCAGATTCAATAAATCCAGGAAAGTCGGTTTGCTGGTATTGAGGTACAGGACTCCTGTGAGTACCTCACCCCTGGCTTCCGTTTCTTCCAGCGCTTGCAGGGCCTTGAAGCGATCGGTGACATCGAAATCGCGTTGCAGCTTGCGGATGCGCAAATGCGACCCGTCATGCATTTGTACGTCGCGCACTTCGCCCTCTGGAATCTCGACCGAGATATCCTCGAAAAAGGGCACGAAATCGAGTTCCTGCAGCACCTCTTCGTGATCCTTCATATAGGAATAGCTCTTGGTAGAGCCGGTATGGTCGTTGAAGGTGACGCAGGGCGAAATCACATCGATCACCGACAGGCCGCGGTGCGCGATGGCGGTTTTCATGATGGCCTGCAGCTGCTTTTTATCGCCGCTGAAGGAACGTGCCACGAAGGTCGCGCCCCATTTGAGCGCCAGCGCGCAGCAATCGAACGGCGGTAGATCGTTGGCGAGACCGGTCTTCAGCGTCGAACCGAGATCGGCGGTCGCCGAAAACTGTCCCTTGGTAAGGCCGTAAACGCCGTTATTCTCGATGACGTAAATCAACGGGATGTTGCGGCGGACCATGTGCATGAACTGGCCGAGCCCAATGGAAGCGGTGTCGCCGTCGCCTGTGACGCCCAGCCCCAGTAGCGTTCGATTGGCGAGCATCGCGCCGGTGGCGATCGCCGGCATGCGGCCATGCACGCCGTTGAAGCCGTGCGAGAGGCCCAAAAAATACGCCGGCGATTTCGACGAGCACCCGATGCCGGAGAACTTCGCCACCGTGTAGGGATTCACGCCGAGGTCGTAAAAGGCCTCCACGATGCGCTCAGAGATGGAGTTGTGGCCGCAGCCGGCGCACAGCGTGGTCTTGCCGCCCTTGTACTGCACCACCTCCAGGCCGATATGATTGACCTTCTTGGGTGGCGGGGTAACGGTGGTGCTCATCTATTTGCCCTCCTGGCGGATGATCTCGTCGGTGACGGTGCGCGCATCGAGCGGCAGCCCGCCGTAATATCGCAAGCTGCGCAATTTGGCCACAAGATCTACCTCGAAATCGAGCTTCATGAGACCGAGCAGCTGCGCGTCGCGATTCTGGTCCACCACGTACACGCGATCGTGACGTGCGATGAAATCGAGTAGATGCTGGGTGAACGGATAGCCTTTCAGCCGCAGGTAACTGGCTTCGATCCCGTACTCCTCGCGGAGTTGGTCGCAGCTTTCGCGCACCGCGTAATCGGAAGTGCCGAAAGCCACGAACCCGATCTTAGCTTTTTCGGGGATAGTCACCACCGGCTCGGGGATATGCTTCCGCATCACTTCGAACTTATGGGCCAGGCGGTCCATGTTATTGATGTAGTCGTCTTCGCGCTCGGTATATTGGGCCCTATCGTTGTGGCCGCTGCCGCGGGTGAAGTACGATCCCTTGGGGTGGTTGACGCCCGGCAACGTGCGATAGCCCACGCCATCGCCATCCACGTCTTTGTAGCGGGCGAAGCCGCCCAGCCGGTCGAGGTCCTCGGCGTCGAGCACCTTCCCTCGGGCGATGGGCTTTTCGGGATAAGGGAACCCGTCGGCCATCCAGTTGTTCATGCCGAGATCGAGATCGGTCATGACGAACGTCGGGGTCTGGAACTTCTCGGCGAAGTCGAAAGCCTCGATGGTCATCGAGAAGCACTCTTCCGGCGAGCACGGGAAGAACATGGGGTGCTTGGTATCGCCGTGCGACAGGATCGCGGTAGTGAGCACGTCGCCCTGCTGGGTCCGCGTGGGCAAGCCGGTGGACGGTCCGACGCGCTCCACATCGAAAACCACCACGGGAATTTCAGCGTAATAGCCCAGTCCGATAAACTCCGACATCAGTGAAATGCCCGGCCCGGCCGTGGCTGTCATGGAGCGGGCGCCCGCCCATCCGCCGCCGAGGGCCATTCCGATGGAAGCCAGTTCGTCTTCCGCCTGCACGATAGCGTAAGTCGCCTTGCCGGTTTCGGGATCGTGGCGGAAGCGCCGCATATAACCGATAAGCGATTCCACCAGCGATGAGGACGGCGTGATCGGATACCAGGTGACCACCGTGACGCCGGCGAACATGCAGCCCAGCGCGCAGGCGGCGTTGCCGTCGATGATGATCTTCCCGGCAGTCGCGTTCATGCGCTCGACACGATAGGGTATGCCCTTGGTGAACGTCTTCTCGGCGTACTCGTGCCCGGCCTTGCAGGCGCCCCAGTTCAGTTCGGCGGCCTTGGCCTTCTTCTTCCCGAATTGCTTCCCCAGCGCGCGATGAATCTCATCCATCTCGATGTGGAGGAGTTGGGCCACAACACCGTCATAAATCATGTTGCGGACCAGCTTGCGCAGCTTGGCTTCCGGGCAGACGGGCGCCACCAGCTTGTCGAAGGGCACCGGGAAGAAATGGAGATCGCTGCGCAATTCGCTGAGCTTGAGCGGCTCGTCGTAAATCACGGCGGCGCCGCTCTCCAGCTTGAGCACGTCTTCGCGCGCGGTCTCGGCGTTCATGGCCACCAGGATGTCGATCTCCTTGCGGCGGCCGATATACCCTTTCTTGCTCGTGCGAATGGTGAACCAGGTCGGCAGGCCGGCGATGTTCGAGGGGAACATGTTCTTGCCGGAGACCGGGATGCCCATCTGGAAGATGGACCGCATCAGCACCGAGTTGGCAGTCTGGCTGCCCGACCCGTTCACCGTTGCGACTTGTATGCTGAAATCGTTGACGATCGGCTGGCTCGATTGTTCCGGCAGAGATTCCGCCGGAGACACTTCTAAGGTTGACATCGATGAGGAATCCTTCGGAAGGGGAATATTGCCAAGTGCACTGCCTTCCGATTATATGCGAAATGGCGCCGGAGTGGAAAAACGGGCTGGCCATAGTTCGAATTTTGGTATATCATAATTCGTAGTATGGGGCGAAAAATGACAGCCGGCCCAGGCGCCGATCCCGAGCTTCTGATCCTCTCCAGCCTGGCCGGTGGACCTAAGCACGGCTATGCCATCATGCAGGAGATCGCGGCCTTTGCCGGCGTGGAGCTTGGTCCGGGAACTCTATACACGGCCATCACGCGGCTGGTGGACGAGGGTTGGATCGAGCCCCTGGAAGCCAGCGCACGCCAGCGGCCCTATCGGCTAACCCCCGGCGGTCTCGATCACCTTCGGGGGCAATTGGAAAAGATGCGTCAACTGGCAAGTTTCGGCTTGCGGAGGCTGCGTACGGTATGACTTTGCGGAATCTCCTGTTGCGGGCCTATCCCCGTTCCTGGCGCGACGAGTACGGCGAAGAATTGGCGGGCATACTCGCGCAAAAGCGGTTGACCTTCGGGGCAGCGGCGGACGTCCTGGTCAACGCTCTCAGGCAACACTTCCATCGAGACGCCCCATGGAAGATTTGCGGCGCGGGACTGGCTCTGTGGTTTCTGATGTACAGGCTGGCAGCACTGTTCTCACACAGTCGGACCTTCCTGTTGTGGTACTGGTCTGCCGGCCTGCTGATTGTACTTGCCGCCGGCGCGTGGACAGCGGCGCGCAGCAAGGCTGGAATACTGGCGGCAGCGGCGGCATCCGCCAAAGCTGCGGTAATCGGCCAGGCGGGAGTGGTTGTGCTCTATTTGCTGGTGCTGCCCTGGGAGAGCGCTTATTCGTTTCAGGGACGCGGCATCTATTACTGGGCCCTGTACACGCTGGCGATCAACCTGGCACTATCCGTCGTGTTTGGCTTCGCCGGCGCGCTGCTTGGCCGGAGTATCGCCCGTTTCCGAGGCTCAATGGATCAGCCGACCCGGTACTGAGCCGCGACCGCGAGGGAGTGCATCATGGCCCCACGGTCGCGGCTCTGTAACCGCATCTTCCGAGCCGAGCGCGTGAGCAAGTGGATTCCCTCTGAAGCTTGCCGTGGGGGCGTTACTGCCCCGGCCCCATCCACGCATCCGAAAGGCCGGTAATGATCCGTAGCTCTTCGGGCGAGAATCTCGCCTGGAAAGCCGGCCGGTGCAACGTGACCTCGCGTTCCTGATCGGTTATCTGCTGCAGGCGGAACAGCGCTTGCCGCACAGCCGCGGCCCGCTGGGGCGGCAAATGGTTGGCCTCAAAAATCAGCCCTCTCACTTCGGCCCGCTTCCCGGGGGTAAGTCCCGCGAAACGATCCAGCCGCCGAAGCTGCGCTGCCTGCTGCTCCTTCGGGAGGCTGTCAAACCACTCCAGTTGCTTGCGGGCGTTCTCCCGCGCCTGTTCGGTCGGCAGTTTCTCCAGAGCGTGCTCGCGCTCCTCGGGACTCATGCGGAACAGGCGAGCGGCCGGACTCGGATTCACCAGGCGCGCGGCGCCTTTGGGAATCGGTTGCTGCTTCGGTACGCCGCCCTTGGCGGGAGCAGCCTTTGCCGGCTTCGGTTGTGGAGGGGGCTCGTCTTTCGGCCCTTGCGACTTACTGCCAAAGCTCACCCCGACCACCAGCAGCAGAATGCCGCCGATCTCCAGAATTCGATTCATGGCAGTTTACATCTTGGGGCCGGCGTTATCCGGTACCAGTTGATTGAACTGGCGCAGCATCTCCATATCTTCGAGCGCGCTCTGCAACTGATCCGGCTGTAACGCTTCCACTTGTGCGGATTGCGGCGCCGGCGCCACCGGCACGGCCGGCGGACGGTTCAAGAGCAACCCGGCCATGATGACCACACCGGCCGCCGCCGCGATCGGCATCGAATGGCGGAAAAGCGGGTTCAGCGGCCGCATCAAGCGTGTCCACCAGGAGACATCCTGCTCAATGCGGGCATAGAGGCGGCGATCGAAATCCATCGACACTTCCGCCGGTTCCCAATTGTCGAGGGCCTGCCAGATGGTTGCCTGAGCCCCCGCAAATTGCTTGCAAGCACCGCAGGATTCCATATGCCGGTCCATCTGCGCGCGCTCGTCGGCCTTCAGCTTGCCGGCGGCGTAATCCAGCAGGACTCCCTCATTCCCTGCTTCCAATGGGCAATTCATGGCTTTCTCTTTCTTCCCTAGGCCATATGGGCCAAACGGGCGCGCAATGTCTCGTACGCCCGAAACAGTAAAGACTTTATCGCAGATTCCGAACAATTCAGAACTTTCGCGATCTGCGAATATTCCATCTCATCGTACTTGTGCATCAGCACGGCGGCGCGCTGCTTCTCCGGCAACGTCGCCACTGCCCGCCGGATTTCATCCAGCCGGGACTGATGCAGCATTCTCTGTTCCACAGTCGGCCGCTGATCCGACACCTGCCGGCCCGGCGTTTCCGACGAATCGTCGTCCAAATGCTCTTCGAGCCGGCGATGCTTGCCATCCCTGAGCGAATTCAGAGCCAGGTGAGTGGCAATCCGAAACAGCCAGGTAGTGAACTTGGCCGTCGGCTCATAACTTCCCCGCGAACGATAAACGCGCAGAAAAACTTCCTGCGCCAATTCCTCTGCGACCGCCTGGTTCTGCACCATCCTGTAGAGAAAATGAATCACCGGTAACCGGTGCTTTTCCAGCAGAATAGTAAAGCTTGCTCCGTCGCCATCCTTGACACGGAGCATCAGTTCCGCATCGAAATCCAGCGTCGCCGCCAAACCCCCCATATCCTTGTGAACCCGTTCGCTCATTCGAGGTTGCGTTTCCGGGGTGAATTATTCCCCCTTGAGTGACCGCTCCATCAGCCGTTGGATGGCTTCGCGCGGCGATACCCCGAAGTTTAGCACTTGAAACATCTGTTCCGAGATCGGCATTTCCACTGAGTAACGTTTGGCAAGGTCGACCGCGGCATTTGTAGTTTTGATGCCTTCGGCGACCATTCTCATGGAACTGACAATCTCGTCGAGCTTCCGCCCGTGAGCCAACTCTACGCCGACCGTACGGTTGCGGCTCAATTCTCCGTTGCAGGTGAGAACCAGGTCGCCTAGGCCAGCCAAACCGGCCAGGGTGAGAGGCTGCCCACCCATCGCGACGGCCAAACGAGTCATCTCCGCTAAACCTCGCGTAATCAGTGCAGCCATGGGATTGTGCCCTAAACCCATACCATGCAATACGCCGGCTCCGATGGCCACAACGTTCTTGATCGAGCCACCAATTTCTACACCTATAGTATCTTGACTGGTGTAGAGGCGGAACGTGGGACCGGAAAAGGCTGCCTGCAACGTGTCAGCGACTTCGCGGTGGGACGATGCTACTACAAGTGCCGTAGGTTCGAAGCGGGCTACTTCTTTGGCAAAGGTGGGGCCGGAGATAACGGCAATCCGGGGGCGTATCTTGGGGCGCAATACCTCGCCAATCACCTCGGAAGCCCGTAGAAGACTCCCGTTTTCCAAGCCTTTGGTGGCGCTTACGAACAGCATCGATTCGTGCAAGTGCGGCAGCATCTGTTCGTAAAGTCGCCGCACGAGGTGCGAGGGCATGACGCTCAAAACCACGTCCGCGCCTTCCAGAGCGGCCGCGAGATCGCTCGTAACCTCAACGTGTCCGGCGAGTTGGAAACCGGGAAGGTAAACGTCGTTCTCACGCGACACGCGCATGCGCTCCGCCAAGTCTGTTTCGTAGACCCAGAGGCGCACCCGCGCGAAACGCGGCGCCAGCACGATGGCAAGCGCGGTTCCCCAGCTGCCGGCGCCTATAATCGCCAGATTTTTCAAGACTTGCGCGCTCCAAAAGTGAACACGCTCTCGCTCCCGGCCCGCAGGCGCCGGATATTGCTACTATGCTTGTAGATAATGAACGCGCCTGCGATTACGGCAGTCGTAAGCATGGTCAAATCCCTCTGCATCAGCCAGACCGCCAGCGGGAAAGTAGCCGCGCTCACCACCGACGCCATCGAGATATAGCGCGTCCAGGCCACGACGACCACGAACACCACCAACACCGCTCCAAGCGCCAGCGGCGTGAGACAGAGAAACGCCCCCACGAAGCTCGCCACGGCTTTCCCTCCCTTGAAGTGCAGGAATACCGGGAACGCGTGTCCGGCCATCACCGCCAGCGTGGCCGCGCACATCGCCGTAACGCCTTGGTTCGACAGCCGCCCGGCGATCCAGACGGCGAGATATCCCTTGCCGATATCGAGCAGCAGCGTGGCGATGCCGGCCACCCGTCCCGTGGTGCGCAGAACGTTGGTGGCGCCGATATTGCCGCTGCCCCCGCTGCGAACATCGCGGCCGGTAGTCCATTTGACTAAGAGGTATCCGAAAGGGATGGCACCCAGCACGTAGGCGATCGCCGCCGCCAAAAGAATGTTCATCTCTTTGAGAAGGGGAACTCCGCAAGTTTAGTGTACACGGAACCGGTGGGACGCAATTGGCTTCGATACAAAAAGAACGAGCGCGCCGTGAAGCGTCCGAAATCGAGCGAGGGCGCGGCGGCGATGGCCTGATGCAACGAACCCAAATCGACCCGTTCTTTGATACGGGCCAGGGTCAGGTGAGGCGAGTACGGCCGCTCTTCTTTGGAAACCCCGACCGATGAGGTCGCCGTATCGGTGGCGGCCGCGAGCGCCTCCAGCCCCGGCGCCTCGATGCCGCACCAGAAGACGCGTGCCGAATGGGCATTCGGGAAGAAGCCCACCTTGGCCACCGTCACCTCGATCGGCGGCCTCTTGGGCATTTTCTCAAGAACGGCTTGCAGTTCCGGAAGCCTATTCTCAGCGAACTCGCCGATGAATTTGGTGGTGACGTGAAGGTTGGCCGGCGGGCTCCAGTGAATGCGCGCCGATGGCTTGAGCCGCGCCACGAACGACTCCAAATTCCGCACCACTTCTGCGGGCAGATCCAGCGCGATGAACAAGCGCATCAAGCGCTATTGTACTTACTGTCGCGCGCATCCCGCTCCCTGTGGTCGCGGCTCGGAAACGCAATATGCCGATACCGAGCCGCGACCATAGGGAGCGGGATGCGTCACGTCTTCACTCCGCATGCAACGCCGTAGCCGGGTCCACCGCAGTGGCTCGCCGCGCCGGAATGTAGCAGGCCGCCAGCGCCACGCTGAAGAGGATCGACACCACCGCACCGAGCGTTAGCGGATCGGCCGGCCGGACGCCGTACAACAGGCCGGCCATCAGACGCGTCAGCGCAAGCGCCGCCGCCAAACCTCCCGCCAATCCCGCCAGGGTCAACTTCATACCTCGCCGCAGAACCATGCTCAGGATCTCCCATCGCGTCGCCCCCAGGGCGGAGCGGATGCCGATTTCGTGACTCTGCCGGGTGACCGCATAGGACATGACGCCGTAGATCCCCACCGCCGCCAGTACCAGAGCAGTCGCCGCGAAAATCATGAGCACCAGCATGGTGAATCGCCGTTCAGCGAGCGACCTCGCAATAATCTGTTCCATGGTGCGGACCGCGTACACGGGCTGGTCGCGCGTCGGACCCGCCACCTGCGCGGCCACGGCGGAAGTGAGGCTCAGCGGTTCCGGCACGGTGCGCACGAAGAGCGTCAATCCGGCCACGGCCTCCGGCAGAAACTTATCGGGAACCTGCGCGACCGGGAAGTAAATCTGGTCGCGAATTTTGGCGGTATCGTCGGAATCCAACCCCCACTGTTTGACGTGCCCTACCACTCCAACGATGGTGATCGGGCCGATGACCACCATGCTGATCTGTTTGCCGACAGGGTCCTGGCCGGGAAAAGCATGCCGCGCCATGACATCGTCGATCAGCGTCACGGGAGGTGACGTAAGGGTATCGCGCCGGTCGAAGAACCGCCCCTTCAGCAGCGGAACTTCGGTCGCGGAGCGATATCCGGGCGAGACGACATAGAAAATGGCGGAAGTGAGCTTGTCCTGAGGCGGCTGCGGTCCGGTGCCCAGCCAGTAGTCGTTCTCGCTGTCACCCTCGCCCAAAGGAACCAGGGAGGTGATGGCCGCCGCGACCACGCCCGGAGTCGCGGCCACACGCTCCAGCATTTGATCGTAAGCTTGCCTGATCTGCGGACCCCTGCCGGCCACCGTGGGCGACACCGCCACCTGCGCGGTCAGGATGTTGTGGGTATTAAATCCCGGATCGACCTTCCAGAGCCGCCAGACGCTTTGTATCATCAGGGCCGCCCCAGCTAGCAGGACCACGGCCAGCCCAACTTCCACGGTGACGAAAATGCCTTCCGTGCGATGGCGTCCGCCGCCCGCCCCGCGCGTTCCTTCCTTCAAGGACTCCTGCGGATTGATGTTGGCCCCTTGAAGCGCCGGCGCCAGGCCGAAAAGAATGCCGGTGGCGATCGAGACGGTCAGGGTGAACAGCAGCACATAAGGATCGATGCCGATGGCCTCCGCCCGCGGCAGATTGCCGGGTGCGGCCGCCACCACGAGTTTGGTTCCCCAGGCGGCGATCAGCAGACCGATCAGCGCCCCACCCAAAGACAAGAGAAGGCTCTCCGTTAAGAGCTGACGCACGACGCGCCCACGGTCGGCGCCCAACGCCGCGCGGATCGCGAACTCGCGCTTGCGGGCGGTGGAACGCGCCAGCAGCAGATTCGCAACATTCGCGCAGGCGATGATCAGGACGAACCCCACCGCGCCGAGCAGAAGCAACAAGGTGGAACGGATGCCTCCTACGATGTCTTCTTTCATGGGGACTACCGTGCCGCCATGGCCGGCATTGGTCTTCGGGTATTCGAGAGCGAGCCTGCCGCAGATAGTGGCAATCTCCGCCTTCGCGCTGGCGGCGCTCACTCCCGGTTTGAGCCGCCCTACCACCGAGAGCCCCGGATGCGATTCGCGGGTGCGGAGCTCGACCGAGGTGTATAGCTCGATGGGCAGGTAGACCTCTGCTGTGTCGGAAAGCCGGAAAGTCGCCGGCAAGACGCCAATCACGGCGCAACTCTGGGCATTCAGCTGCAGCGCTTTGCCAAGAACCTTGGGGTCGGAGCCCAACCGCCGCTTCCAGAACCCATCGCTCAGCATCGCCGAACAGGCGGCGCCTTCACGGTCTTCTTCGGGCAGGAAGAGGCGGCCGAGTTGCGGATGCACGCCCAACACCGGCAGAAGACTGGCCGAGACGTATCCGCCGTTCAGTTGCTCGGGCTCACCGTTGCCGGTGTAGTTGAACTGATCGCCGCGGTAAGTGCCCATGTCGGTGAAGGAACGGCTCCCGCTTCGCCAATCGAGATAATTCGGGTAGGCCACGGAATTACGGCCGAACTCCGGGGTGGATTCATAGATCTTCAGCAGGCGGTCCGGATCCGGATACGACAGCGGCTGCAGGAGCACGCCATTCACCACGCTGAAAATCGCGGTATCCGCCCCGATGCCGAGCCCCAATGCCAGCATGGCGATAGCCGTGAAACCCGGGCTCTTGCGCATGGCCCGGAAGGCATACCGAAGATCGTGGCCGAGGCCGGTCCAAAATGGGGCCTTTCCGCCGCCGCCCAAGGTCGGGGAGTCAGCGGCGTTCACTCGCTCGCTGGACCGGAGCTCCTTGGCCAGTAGCTGGTGGGTGCCTAACTCCTCCATGGCGGCGCGGCTGGCCTTGGCCTCGGATGCTCCCCCGTTTCGGAGTTCCCGATAGCGATCCTCGGCGTGCTGCGCCAGTTCCTCGACGATTTCGGCCTCGCGCGGGGCGGCGAGGTTCAGGTTCGCAATTCGCTTGCGAATCTGCGGTTTCCAGTCAGGCATTTTCCACTCCGGTGATGAGGTTGATGGCTTCCACGAAGGCTTGCCAGCCCTGCCGTTGGGAAGTCAGAACTTTGCGCCCCTCGGCGGTCAGTTGGTAGTACCGGCGCCGGCGCTGCCCGCTCTTTTCGACCCAAAGACCCTGTATCCAGTCGCGCTGCTCCAGGCGATACAGAAGGGGGTACAGGGACGCCGCGTGAAAACGGAGGGCGCCTCGCGAGCGCTGTTCGATCAACTTGCTGATCTCGTAGCCGTGGCGGGGCATGGCGTCGAGCAGGGACAGAATCAATAGCTCGGCGCTGCCTTTTTTCCATTCGCGATCGATATTCGGCTGTTCCATATGTGGGGCTACCACATAATACGACGGAGACGCGGCAAAGTTCAGGAAATCTTTGGACAAGCTGATAAAGCATGTCCCACGGGGACGTTTAGATGTGGGGCATGCTTCAGCTTTGCTTCAGCTTGCCCAGGCGAGTGGAGCTCGCCTCCGGACGGTCCGTGCTATCAATAAAACGATGCGTTTCGGCCCCATCCTCAAACGCGCCTTCTACGATCGCCCGACCATAGACGTCGCGCGCGACCTCTTGGGCAAGATCCTCGTCCACGGGCCGACCGCGGGAACAATCGTGGAGACCGAGGCCTATCCCGGCGGCGACGATTTCGCCTCCCATTCCGCCCGCGGGATCACGCCGCGCACCCGCGTCATATTCGGCCCTCCCGGCCACGCCTATGTCTATTTTATCTACGGCACGTACCAGTGCCTCAACCTGGTCTGCGAACCGGATGGGACGGCGGGCTGTGTCCTGATTCGGGCGCTGGAACCGCTGGCCGGAATCGAGATTATGCAGAGCCGCCGTCCCTCTGCGAGGAAACCCCAAGATCTCGCTTCCGGCCCCGGCAAACTGACGCTCGCCATGGCCATCACTCTCCAGCACAACGGCGTGGATGTCACCCGCGGCAGCCTGGTGGTGCGCGAACCCATCGAAAAGCGGCGCTTTGAAATACAGACCACGCCTAGGATCGGCATCAGCCAATGTGTCGACGCGCCGTTGAGATTTCTCATCGCGGGAAACCACTCGGTTAGCAGATCCGCGGCTTACTGAATTTTAATCGCCTACTATGAAACCGGTACGCCCCCCATTCGTCTGAAGCATTGTTCCGCGTCACATCGAGCAGCTCTATTGGCGAGGTGAGGGCTTGCCCGCGACTATTCCTCGCCGCGGAGGGTTGGTGTATCCATATGGCGCAAAGCGGAACCAGGCAGCCACAGACCCGCATCAGCGGCCAGATTATCATCGATGAGCTGGTTCGAAACATGGAACTGGGGCGTCTGGAACTGGGCTACAGCATCCTGCTGCCCTGCCTTTTCAGCGTCTATATTCACCCCGACGATTACGACCGCCTGATCGGCGTACAGGACATCATTAAAGAGGACGCCCGCCGCGCCCTCACCGCCCGCATGGCGGAGTGGAATAAGAAGGGCGTGATCTTCCGCCGCGGAGCCGCCCGCAAAGAGTATCGAATCGCACAGAACACTTGGTGGATCGAGCTCTTCCGCGACGGCGACAACGCCGTGCCGCCGGGGGACGTGGAAATTCACTCCGAGCTGAACGACGTGGTCCAACCGGGCTATCGCGGCACCAAGACCACGCTCATCGAACGCCAGCCCTCGGTCACCTCCGTGCGCGTGGTGCGCGACCGCGAGAGCACCCGCCGCCAGGCCGACCGCGTCTACGCCGAGATCCACTACGCCGACGATTCCGGCCCGCAGACTTACTTCGTGACGCAGAACGAGATCAGCGTGGGACGCGGCGGCGAGGGACTCTGGGTGGACCTGCCGCTCTATGCCAACGACCAGGTATCGCGCGAGCATCTGCGCCTGCGCCGCGACCCGGCCACGGGCGCCTTCGCCATCACCGATCAGAGCCGCAACGGCACCTGGCTGAACGGCCGCAAGCTGCCAAACGGCGCCGAGACGGCCCTGCCCGAGCGCGCCGAAATCCGCGTGGCCGAGGTGATCACCCTCAGTTTCGAGGCGCGCCGATGAAGTGGCTCTACGATCTGCACATCCCGTTCGTGATCGCCTTCCTGGTGTTTGTGGTGCTTTTCATCCTGACGCATGCGCGCGAGGGCAGGTCATGAGTCCCGTCGCGGGCGCCGCTACCGACACGGGGATGCTGCGCGAGCATAACGAGGATCGCTACTGGATGGATGCCGAACGCGGTGTGTTCCTGGTAGTCGACGGCGTGGGCGGCCAGGCGGCCGGCGAGCTGGCGGCGCAGACCGCGGTGGAAACCATCCGCGAAAGCATGCGTTGGGCCGGCGCTCCCGCCGAAGAGCGCGTGAAGGCGGCCATTACCGCGGCCAACAATCGGATTTATCGGCGTGCCCAGCAGGAAGAAGAACATCGCGGGATGGCGTGCGTACTGACCCTGGCGCTGGTGGAAGGCGGAATCATCACCATCGGCCACGTCGGCGATTCGCGCCTTTACCTGCTCTGGGACGGCGCCATCCGCAAGCTCACGTCCGATCATTCGCCGGTAGGCGAATACGAAGACGCCGGCGAGCTCACCGAAGAGGAAGCCATGCAGCACCCGCGCCGCAACGAAGTGTTCCGCGACGTCGGCTCCCGCCTGCGCGACGTGGATGACGGCGGCTTCGTCGAGATCCGCCAATGCCGCTTCCGCGAGGACGCCGCGCTGTTGTTGTGCAGCGATGGCCTCACCGACCACCTCACCGCCGCGCACATCCGCAGTATCACGGGCAGGTACGACGGCGACCCGGGGCGAGTGGCGGCCGAGTTGGTGGAAGCGGCCAACGACGCCGGCGGACGGGACAATATCACGGCTCTCTTTGTAGCCGGTCCGAAATTTCGCGGCAGCGACGGCGCCACCAGGCCGCGGCTCGCCGCCACCACCGCCACGCGCCCCCGGCCGCGCACCAGCCGTTTCGGCGGACGGCTGGCGTTTCTGACTTACGGTTTGCTCATCGGCATGCTGCTCTGGGCGGTGCTGCGCAAATGACCGCGCCTACCCGAGTCGGCCGTTATCAGATCGTCCGCCAGATCGGGCGCAGCATGACCGATGTGTATCTGGCCTTCGACACGGTGGGGAATCGCAAGGCAGCGCTGAAACTAGTCCGGTCGGGCGGCGATGCGCATTCGCGCCTGGTGATGGAGGCGGAGCGCCGCGGCGCCGCCATCCAGATGGAACTGCACGGGCTCGATCCGCGGGTGGTCGAAGTCTACGAGACAGGCGATCTGGACGGTTATTTCTTCGTCGCCATGCAATATGTCGAAGGCCGCGACCTGAGCGCGGTGCTGGACGACGAGCACACGCTCGACAGTATTCGCGCCGCCGCCATCGCGCTCGAGATTTGCGAGCAGCTGACGAAATTCCACACCTGGCGATCGGCCGTGGTGCACGGCGACATCAAGCCTTCCAATATTCACCTCGGTCCCAACGATACCGTGCGGCTGCTGGATTTCGGCATCGCCAAGACATTGCGCGCCGATTGCGATGCTACCGTGGCCCAGTTCGGCAGCCCCAGCTATTGCCCGCCGGAACGCCTGGCGCGGTCGGAAGTAGACGAGCAATCGGACCTCTGGGCGGTGGGCGCCACGTTGTACCAGATGCTTTCCGGATCGCCGCCCTATCAGGCGGAGAGTACACGCAAGCTGGAAAGCCTGATTCGCTCTAAGCGGCCGCCGCGCGCGCTGCCATCGAGCCGTCCGGCGTCGCTGCGGGCCATCGCCATGAAGGCGCTGGCGCCCGATGCCGCGCGGCGTTACCGTTCCGCGCGCGATTTTCAGGCCGATTTGCAGGCGTTTTTGGAGAATAAGCCGGTGCGCGCGGAACTGGAGCGTCGGCACGGCTGGAACGCCGGCGCCACCGTGCAACGGATTCGGAAGTTCACTCGCACGGTGGTGCAATTCCATCGGCATATACAAGTGGTCTCCGGTGTGAGCTGGTTTCTGCTCGGGATGGCGCTATGGATCGGCGGGACGCTGACGTGGCGCTGGGTGCACGAGCCGCGCCTTACGCTGCGGCTCCCGGCGATCATGGCGCCGAAGGCCCCGGCGAGTCTCGATAAGACGCCGGGATTCGAGCCCGATCCGCCGCCTGCGCCTGCGCACAGAAAGACACGGCCAAGGAGGTATCGCCTATGGCGCTGATGCAGGGCGAGCTCCGCTCGCCGTGGCAAGCTAAAGCATGCCCCACGCCTGAGTGCGCTCTTCGTGGGACATGCTTTAGCTTGTCCATGTGCGAGCCGCGGCTAAGTTTGGCGGATCGTCCCGCTTTTCACTCGCGTAAAGCTCCAGCAGGCGGACCGGGGGGCCGCCCCACTATGGCAGTAACTGAGAGTTGGGCCGCCCCAGGAGCACGACCCGCCGTGATAGCCGTCCAAGCCCGGCGAGCCGGACGCATGGAGTGGGTCTGGCTGATCGCCGCCTCGTTCTTCGTCGCCGCCGGGTTGGCGATGGTCTACGCCGCCAAGACGCAGGACTTCGCCAGCGTAGAAGCGAAGCTGGCCCACGGCGGGCTGGTCAACCTGAACGCCGTTCAGAGCCCGGACGACCTCGTCGCTGTGCTGAAATCGCGCGAAGACACCGCCCCCCGCGTCTTCGAGGCCATCGAGCGCTATCGCCCCCTCCGCAATACCGGCGTGCTCGCACGCGTGCTCCCGCTGGCCAAGCTGAAGCCCCTGCTGATCGTGCGCACGCCGCGACAGTTCCGCTTGGAATTCCTCCGTTGGGCGGCACTTTATTTCGCCGGCTTCTATCTCGTCGCCCTTGCGTGGCGTCTAACGCGCTTCCAGGGCGATCGCGCCTTCTTGCCCGCCCTGCACCTGCTCACCGGCATCGGATTCGCCCTCATGCTCAGCCTGCGCGACCCCTTGCGCGACACTCTCGAATTCCACAAGTTCGCCCTCGGCGTCTTTCTCGGCTGCCTTCTCCTGATCTTGCCGGCGCTCAAGCCGTTCCACTATCTGCGCCTCTCCGACTGGTGCTATACGCCTCTCTTCCTGGCGCTCGGACTCTTCGGCCTGCTCCTGGCATTCGGCAAAGGGCCGACAGGCAACGACGCCAAGGTCAATCTCGGACCGTTCCAGCCCGTCGAGCTCATCAAGATTTTCGTGGTGCTCTTTCTGGCCGGCTATTTCACGCGCAATTGGGAGCGCCTGCGCGACCTGCGTGAAAAACGTATCTTCCCGAAATTCTTCCAACGCATCGGACTGCCGCGAGTGGAGCACGTAATCCCGGTCGGCATCGCGACCGCCGGAGCTCTGGTGCTCTTCTTCGTACTGAAAGACATGGGCCCCGCGCTGGTAACGTTCTTCGTGTTCCTCTCGATGTTCGGAGCGGCGCGCGGGCGTCCGGGATTGGTGATCGCCGGCGTCGTGCTGATGGTGGCATCGGTGTTCGTCGGCTACCGTCTGGGCCAGCCCAAGACCGTGGTGCAGCGCATCGACATGTGGCTCTCCCCATGGGACAACGAGGTCCACGGCGGCGATCAGCTGGCGCACGCACTCTGGGCGTTCTCCACCGGCGGACCGTGGGGCTCCGGCCCCGGCTGGGGCGATCCCGAAATGATCCCCGCCGGCAATACCGACCTGGTGCTGCCGGCGATCGGCGAAGAATGGGGCTTCATCGGCGTTGCTACCGTGCTTCTGTTGGCCGGATTTCTGGTGGCGCGCGGACTCCGCGTGGCGCAGCGCGCGGAAACGCACTTCGGCTTCTTCCTCGCGCTGGGACTGTCGAGCCTGATCGCCTTCGAGATGCTGCTCATCAGCTCGGGCGTGCTGGGAGTGCTGCCGCTTTCCGGTGTCGTCTCGCCCTTCATCAGCTCGGGCAACACCGCCATGCTGGCGAATTTCCTGATTTTCGCGCTCCTGATCTCGATCTCCGCGGAAGGCGAAGGCGAAGTCCGCCCGCTGCTGAATACCCGCCCACTGCGCTGGGCCCTGGCCGCCGCGGCTTGCGTCCTGCTTGCTGCTGCCGCGCGCTATCAAATCGTCAAAGACACCGACTACCTGGCGCGCGACTCCCACGCCTTCGAACAGGACGGCATCAAACGCCCGCAGCACAATCCCCGCATGAATTCGCTGGCGCACGAGATTCCGCGCGGCAGCATCCTCGACCGCAACGGCATACCGCTCGCCACCGCCGACTGGAGCGAGCTCGATCGCCACGCGGCCGACTACCAGGCGCTCGGCGTCGACATCGAGCAGGCGTGCTCGCGCTTCGACAATCGGCATTACCCGTTTGGAGCGGCCGCCGCGCACCTCATCGGCGACATCCGTACGGGTGAGAACTTCCATGCCACCAACGCTTCGCTGGTGGAGCACGATTCCAACCGCAAGCTGCAAGGCTACGAGTATTCCGAGCTGGCCGCCCTGGTGCGTTATCGCCATCAGCCCGGCAATCAGGGAATCGCACGCCTCCTGGCACGCGACCGCAACGTCCACCTCACCGTCGATATTCGCCTGCAGATGCGCGCGCGCGAAATCCTCGACCGGCACCTGGCAAAGGCGGGCGTGCGGAACGGCTCGGTAGTAGTGCTCGATTCGACAACCGGCGATGTGCTCGCGCTGGTGAGCGCCCCCGCGCCCGATCCGCGCGCCTCTCACACGCCTGAGGAGTTGCTCGATCGCGCGCGCTACGGCGAATATCCGCCGGGGTCCACCTTCAAGCTGGTCACCGCGATCGCCGCGCTGCGGCTTGACCCCGAGCTGAAGCATCGCACCTTCCTCTGCCACCGGCTGCCTGACGGCCGCGCGGGCAACACCATTCCCGGATGGAATCGCGCCATTAAAGATGACATCGGCGACGTCGCCCACGGTACGCTCGACATGGAGAAAGCCATCGCGGTTTCCTGCAACGCCTACTTCGCGCAGTTGGGCGTGCACGATGTCGGCTCGCAGGCGCTCACCGAGACCGCTGCGCAGTTCGGCATCTCGACCGGCGACCCGGTGCAGTTGAAGAGGGATCTGCCGTTTGCCTCCTACGGCCAGGGCGCGGTCCTAGTGTCGCCTTTCAAGATGGCGCGCGTGGCGGCGGCGATCGCGGCCGGCGGCAAGATGCCCGAAGGCCGTTGGATCGCCGACGAAAGCAATCCTCGAGGCGACGCGCCCCTCGAAGTGTTACCCGCCGATCAGGCGCAGTTCCTGGCGGGAGCCATGCGACGCGTAGTGCTGGAAGGAACCGCGTCTCACGTGATGGCCGGCAGCGCGGTCAGCTTCGCCGGTAAGACGGGGACCGCGCAGCTCGCCGAAGGCATGCCGCATGCCTGGTTTACGGGTTTCGCTCCCTACGATGGCGATGCGCCGCGCCTGGCGTTTGCGGTGCTGGTGGAGCATGGTGGATACGGCGGCCGTACGGCCGCGCCGATCGCCAGGGAAGTGATGGAGGCAGCGCGCGATTTGGGACTGCTGCGCTGAGGGTGAATCGATGAACTTGGGACAATTCCTGGAGAAATTCGGCCGGACGATGTTGGAGCGGCCGCTCGCCACGTCGCCCGATCCCGATGAGCCGCCGGAACTGGCGGAAATCCGCCTGGCGATTCTCGACCAGGTGCGCGAGAAGAGTTACCGCTCGGGAGGGCGCAAAGTGTTCCCCTTCGACCTGCTGCGCGTCGAGCTCCGCGGCGTGGAGCAGAGCCGCGCCGGCGTGTTCACCGGCCAATTCTTCCGCAAATACCTGGAGCAGGAAGTGCACAACGCGCTGCGCACAGGCGGCTGCCGGTATCCCGACAATCTGCGGGTGGATGTGTCCGCGACGGTGGGACTGCCGCGCCGCGATGAGCCCTGGCTGATTGTGGAAGCGGTGTCGCTCGAACAGGCCGACGGAGGCAAGGCGGCGGCGCAGCTGGTAGTGCGGGAAGGTACGGCCAACGCGGTCGAATTGAGCCTCGATAAAGCGCGGATCAACATCGGCCGCGTGGTGGATGTTTACCGTGACGCCGGTCTGTTCCGGCGCAACGACCTTGCCTTCGAGGCCGATACCGACGTGAACCGCTCCGTCTCGCGCGAGCACGCCCACATCCTGCACGACCGCCTGAGCGGCGAGTATCGCCTCTTCAACGACCGCTGGTATCCGCGAGGCGGCGAGTGCGGTACCTGGATCGTGCGCGACGGCATGAGCCAGGAGGTGCACCGCACTGCTCGCGGCACGAAACTCGAACCCGGCGACGAAATTCACTTCGGCAAGGCGGTCGTGGTGTTCGAGAAGTAAGAGGCCGGGTGTGCTGCATGCGGCTCAGTTCTCCGTTCGGACGCGCTCGATATGATCGATCACAAGGAATTCGACCTGCGTCTTGCGGGCTTCGAGCTTTAAGCCGAGTGACTCCCGCACAGCGGAGAAGAGGTCGCCTATAGGCGTCGACGCCGCGTTACTTCCCTGTAGTCCCGATTCCGTCGCCCCTCCGGACGGCGGCCTTTGTCCAAAGGCTGGATCAGGGGCCCAGGAGAGGTCGATCAAGTACTCGCCCTTGAGCCCGGTTGCATCCACCACTGGACCATCCAGGTGGCGGGAGAGCACCTTCGCCAGCGCTTCCATCGTCATTATTCCACCGAAGCCCCGACCGTCCATCCGAACAGTTTTGACGTCGCGAGGTTGGCCTGCCACAAAGATGGAACCCGCCGTAGCCTCCTTCAGCTTCGGTCCATTCTTGTCTATTACTAAGGTGTACCCCGTGCTGACTCGGTTTTCCTTGTGCGCAGCCATTTTGAACCGTTCCACGAAAAGAGACTGAAGCATCATCGGGATCTGATTGCTTGTCGAACCCTCTGGCAACTTGGCGAATATTTCGAAACAGTCACTCTCCAGCCAAGAGGGCCCGATGATTTGGTCGTGCCCGACCTTGAACGCGGCCATAAGGACGGATTTCAACGGAACGCCCTTTATTGCAACACTTCCAGGGCCGAGTACACTCTCATAGGTGCATTGACTGGCCTGTTTTACCGATGCTGCTTCAAACTGCACGCGATCATCCGCGTAGAGTTGCATCCCAAACGCTATAGTCACATACAAGCTAATCCTGAGAACGGGTAGTGTTTTCATCGTAAGTCTCGCCGGCAACTTACATTCTCGGGGGCGGCCCGACGCGGTGGCGCCGGCCCTGTCTAACTATTGTACGTCGCGGCAAGGGACGCACCAGAAATAAACAGCGTCGCACCCTCTGGGCGGCCAAAACGCGTAGAGTTATGCGAGAGCGCCGGGAAATTCGTGTCTGCCTGAATAAGGATTTATCGCCGCGGGCCTGCGGGTCGAACGCCGAGTGCCGCGCATCGAGCGCGACGATGTTTCCGGTGCGTTAAAGAACGTACGGCAATGGACAAACTCTGCTACTCTTAGGCACCATGTCAGCCATTAATGGAGATAAGGCTCGCTTCAATCGCGAGCGTAAGGGCAAGCTCGCCCGCAGAGAACGCAGTAAGGCAATCCGCCAAAAACTCGCCCCGGCGACTCCAGTGAAGCCCACCGGCGCGCAACTGTAGGGTGAACGAGTCGAGGCAAAAGATTATTGGCCACGGATTCACACGGACAAGAAAAAAGCTTGGTTTTATCCGTGTGAATCCGTGTCCATCCGTGGCTAATTCTGTTTTTGCCGGCGTAGCTTGACCTAGCGAGACTCTTTGACAGGCGCCAACCCACAGCCCTAGACTTACCGCATGGACGTGCGCCTCCACCCCGACCTGAAAGATAAGCTTTCTCGCATGGCTGCCCAGCAGGGCCGCGCGGCGGAAACATTGGTTGAAGAAGCAGTGGAACGGCTGGTCGATTACGACGAATGGTTTCTAAAGGAAGTTGACGAAGGGGTCGCCGCGGCCGATCGGGACGAGTTCATCGACCACGGCGACATCCGCAAAATGATCGACAGCAGGTACCCGGGTTGAGGGTCATTCGCTGGACGATGGTCGCTGCTTAGCCGCTCCCCGCCCGCCGATCCTGACCGCCCCTGGCGTTTGCCTTAAACGACTGTTTTCCGTATCCTGAGAACGATGGAAGTACATTTCACGCCGGAGCAGGAAGCTCAGCTCGCGCGGATCGCCACCAGTGCCGGCATCGCCGCCGAGGAGATCGTGCGTCACGCCGCCTTGCGCCTGTTAGAGGAAGATACTGCTGCTCCCGGCAGCGTGGTTGCTGAGATGCGTGCGTTACGAGAGCGCCTGGGGCCCGATCCGGAAGGCTGGACGACGCGCGACTACGTCCTTCACGGCCGTCGCTTGATGCCCCTGGTCGTCGATGCCTCTGTAAGCCTTGGCGTGGGCTTTGCCCCGGGCTACTCACCGGCGTGCAATTGCAGGTAGGTTCGAATGCGCGCGCAAGGCACTCTTTCCCCTGATACGATTAAGCATAAGGGTTGCCTATGACGCTGACAATTAACCTTCCGGAAGAGCAGACTGCGGCGCTTACTGCCAAGGCCCGCGCACATGGCGTCTCTGCCGAGGAATACGCCCGCCAAGTGTTGGCCGATGCTCTCGATTCGCAACCCCGGCAGATTTGGGACGCCATCGCCGAGAACATGACGCAGGTCCCCGCGGAAGACCTCGCACTCCTGCCTCCGGATGGCGCCAGCCAGATTGATCATTACGTCTACGGCGTTCCCAAAAGCAACGAGTGAAGTCCGTCTTCGCCGATACGTTTTATTGGGCCGCCATAACCAGCACCGGAGACGCCGCCCACAGCCGCGCCATCGAATTGAGCCGTACCCTCAAGCCCGACCGAATCGTCACGGCCGACGAAGTCTTGTCTGAGTATCTCGCCTTCTTTGCAGGCGCACGGCCCAGCGTGAGAGCACAGGCCGCGAAGAACGTCGCGGATCTGATGAACAGTCCTGCCGTCTTGGTGATTCCCCAAAGCAGGGAATCCTTCCTCGCAGGTCTCGAACTGTACCGCGCCCGCCCCGACAAAGGCTACAGCTTGGTCGATTGCATTTCGATGCAGACCATGCGGCGGGAAGGGCTAACAGATGTGTTGACCAATGACAGGCATTTCGAGCAAGAGGGTTTTCGCGCATTGTTTCGCGATCAAGGAGCCGGGCCGACCGGCTAGCCTCTCCCCCTTTTCGCCCCGCCTCTGCACCCTTTCGGCCCCCTCCCGCATCCATTAAATGCGTAATCTTGACTAAAAAGTATGGATTAGCTAATGTGGTATCAGCCCAACAGTTTAGGAGTCCATTCCGGTGAGTGATTCCACCCAAACCATCGAGACCTTTGCGAATCAGGAATATAAGTGGGGGTTCGTCACCGATATCGCTGCCGACACCATCCCTCGCGGCCTGAGCGAGGACGTCGTCCGCCTGATTTCCGCCAAAAAGGAAGAGCCGGAGTGGTTGCTCGAGTGGCGCCTCAAGGCGTATCGCCATTGGCTCACCCTCAAAGAGCCCACTTGGGCGAACGTCCACTACCCCAAGATCGACTACAACGACATCATCTACTATTCGTCCCCCAAGGCCCAAAAAGATGGCCCCAAGAGCCTCGATGACGTCGATCCGGAACTGCTGAAGACGTACGCCAAGCTCGGGATTCCCTTGCAGGAACAGGCGATCCTGGCCGGGGTAGCGGTGGACGCGGTGTTCGACTCGGTCTCCGTCGCCACCACCTTTAAGAGCAAGCTCATGGACCTCGGCATCATCTTCGGATCGTTTTCCGAGGCGGTCCGCGAGCATCCCGACCTGGTGCGCAAGTACCTCGGGACGGTGGTGCCGACTTCCGACAATTTCTTCGCGGCACTGAACTCCGCGGTTTTCAGCGACGGATCGTTCTGCTACATCCCCAAGGGCGTCCGCTGCCCGATGGAGCTCTCGACCTACTTCCGCATCAACGCCAAGGACACCGGCCAGTTCGAGCGCACCTTGATTGTGGCCGACGAAGGCGCGTACGTGAGCTATCTGGAAGGTTGCACCGCGCCCATGCGCGACACCAACCAGTTGCATGCCGCCGTCGTGGAGTTGGTGGCGCTCGATAATGCGCAGATCAAATACTCCACCGTCCAGAACTGGTACCCCGGCGACAAGGACGGCAAGGGCGGCATTTACAATTTCGTCACCAAGCGCGGCGCGTGCCGCGGTGTGAATTCCAAGATTTCGTGGACGCAGGTGGAGACCGGGTCGGCCATCACGTGGAAGTACCCGAGCTGCCTGCTCATCGGCGACAACTCGGTGGGCGAATTCTATTCGGTAGCACTCACCAACAACTGGCAGCAGGCCGATACGGGCACGAAGATGATCCACATTGGGAAGAACACCACTTCCACGATCGTGTCGAAGGGCATTTCGGCCGGCCACGGCCAGAACACCTATCGCGGAGGCGTGAAGATTCTGAAGTCGGCGACGGGCGCGCGCAATTACTCGCAGTGCGACTCCATGCTGCTGGGCGACCAGTGCGGCGCGCACACGTTCCCGTACCTGGAAGTGAAGAACACTTCGTCGCAGGTGGAGCATGAAGCGTCGACCTCGAAGATCGGCGAAGACCAGATTTTTTACTGCAAGCAGCGCGGCATTTCCGCCGAAGATGCCGTCTCGATGATCGTGCACGGCTTCTGCAAGGAAGTTTTCAAGGAGCTGCCCATGGAATTCGCGGTGGAAGCGCAGAAGTTGCTGGGCGTGAGTTTAGAAGGAAGCGTCGGATAAGAAAGCGAATGTCACTACTCGAAATTAAAGATCTGCACGCCACGGTTGGCGATCGCGAAATTCTCAAGGGCATCGATCTCACGGTGAATGCCGGCGAAGTGCACGCCATCATGGGCCCCAACGGGTCTGGCAAGAGCACGCTGGCGCAGGTGCTGGCGGGCCGCGAATTGTACACCGTCACCGGCGGCCAGGTGCTTTATCAGGGTCAGGATCTCCTGGCACTCGCGCCCGAAGACCGTGCGCGCGCCGGAATTTTTCTGGCGTTTCAATATCCGGTGGAAATTCCCGGCGTCAGCAATATGTACTTCCTGAAGGCGGCGCTCAATACCATCCGTAAGAGCCAGGGATTGGAAGAGCTGGACGCGTTCGATTTTCTCACGCTGGTCCGCGACAAGATGACGCTCATGAACATGGACCAGACGCTGCTCAACCGGCCGGTGAATACCGGGTTTTCGGGCGGCGAGAAGAAGCGCAACGAGATTTTCCAGATGGCTGTGCTGGAGCCCAAGCTGGCGGTGCTCGATGAAACCGATTCCGGCCTCGATATCGACGCGCTCAAACTGGTGGCGCATGGCGTGAACACGCTGCGGTCGCCGGAGCGGTCGATGATCGTGGTGACGCACTACCAACGGCTGCTGGATTACATTGTGCCGGATTTCGTGCACGTACTGTCCGGCGGCAGAATCGTGAAATCGGGCGGTAAGGAACTGGCGCTGCAACTCGAGAAGGAAGGGTACGCCGCCCTGGGGATCGCCGACGATGAAGAGGTGGCGGTGGCATGAGCGCGGTAGCCGAGCAGACCGGCCAGTGGCTGGCAGAGTTCACCAGGCAGGACAAGGTGGCGCCGTGGATGCAGGAGTTGCGCAATAGCGCGTTTCAGCGCTTCGCGGAACTCGGCTTTCCGACTACGCACGACGAGGAGTGGCGTTTCACCAACGTGGCGCCCATTGCGCGCGCGCAGTTCGCCAGCGCTACCTCTGTCCCTCTAGTCACCGATGCGCCCGTCGGACCGGAAGCAAATCTCGCCGAACAGTACCTCGGGAAATTGGCTTCGTTTCGCGACAACGCTTTCGTAGCGTTGAACACGGCGTTCCTGCGCGACGCGGTGGTGATTCAAGTGCCGCGTGGGGCAGTTATCGACAAGCCCATCCGTATCGAGTACACCGCGGCGGATGGCGCCTGTGTGGCCCCCCGGGCGCTGATCGTAGTGGGCGCCGACGCCCATTGCACCATCGTGGAAAGCTATTCGGGCACCGGCAAGTATTTCACCAACGCCGTCACCGAGATTGTCGCCGGCGACCGCTCAGTGGTCGATCATTACAAGGTGCAGCGCGAGGACACTTCCGCGTTCCATGTGGCCACCTTGCAGGCGCAGCTGGGTCGAAGCACGAATTTCTCCACGCACTCCATTTCGCTGGGCGGAGCGCTGGTGCGCAACGACGTGAACGTAGTGCTCGCCGAAGGCACGCAAGCCACGGTGAACGGACTCTATATCGTGAACGGTGCGCAGCACGTCGACAATCACACTTCCATCGACCATGCCAAGCCGCACGGCACCAGCCACGAGTTGTATAAGGGCATTCTCGACGACAAATCGGGCGCCGTTTTCAACGGCCGCATCATCGTGCGCAAGGACGCGCAGAAGACCGATTCCAAACAGACCAACAAGAACCTCGTGCTGTCTGACGATGCCGTAATCGACACCAAGCCCGAGTTGCAAATTTATGCCGACGATGTGCGCTGCACGCACGGCGCTACCATCGGCCAACTGGATGCCGAATCGCTGTTCTACCTGCAATCGCGCGGCATCGGCAAACAACAGGCGCGCAGTCTGCTGACTTACGCGTTCGCGCAGGATATCATCGACCGGATCCAGGTCCCGGACCTGCGCGAGCAGCTGGAAAAGTTCCTCTTCGAGAAATTCCATGAGCACGCAAGGTAAAGTCACCGCAGAGACGCTGAGACGCGGAGAGATGCAGGCATTTGTCTGCTCTGCGCTCTCTGCCTCCTCTGCGCTCTCGAAAGTTGTTGTTTTCTCTGCGTCTCGGCGTCTCTGCGGTGAATCCTCGTTTTCTCCGTGCCTCTGTGGTGAACTATGCTAACCAGCACCGTCGCACCCGCTTTCGACGTGGAGAAGATCCGCGAGGATTTCCCTGTCCTCAAGCAGCACATCCACGGCAAGCCTCTGGTGTACCTGGACAGCGCAGCCACCGCGCAAAAGCCCACGGCGGTGGTCGACGCCCTGCGGCATTTCCACGAAGTGGATTGCGCCAACATCCATCGCGGCGTGCATGAGCTGAGCCAGCGCTCCACCGCGTCGTACGAAGAGACGCGCGTCAAGGCCAAGCAGTTTCTCAATTCCAAGACCACCAACGAGCTGATTTTCGTTCGCGGCACCACCGAGGGGATCAACCTGGTTTCCAGTTCGTGGGGCCGCAAAAACGTCAAAGAGGGCGACGAGATCGTCATCTCGGCCATGGAGCACCACTCCAATATCGTGCCGTGGCAGATGCTGTGCGAAGAAAAAGGCGCCAAGCTGCGCGTCATCCCGATGAACGACCGCGGCGAGCTGATCCTCGATGAATACGAAAAGCTGCTCAATCCGCGCACTCGCATGGTGGCCGTCGCGCACGTCTCCAACGCTCTCGGCACCATCAACCCGGTGAAAGAAATTATCGCCATGGCGCACAAGGCGGGCGTCCTCACGCTGATCGATGGGGCACAGGCAGCGCCGCATATCAAGGTGGACGTGCAGGATCTCGATGCCGATTTCTACACCCTGTCGGGTCACAAAGTGGTGGGACCCACGGGCATCGGAATCCTCTACGGCAAGGCCGAGCTCTTGAACGCCATGCCGCCGTATCAGGGCGGTGGCGACATGATCAAGGTGGTCACGTTCGCCAAGACTACCTACGCCGACCTGCCGTACAAATTCGAAGCCGGCACGCCGAATATCGCGGGTGGCATCGGGCTGGGCGCGGCGTTCGACTACGTCAATCGCATCGGGCTCGATAACATCGCGGCATACGAGCACGAACTGCTGCTTTACGGCACGGAAGCGCTCTCGCGAATCTCCGGCCTGCGGATGATCGGCACGGCGCGTGAGAAGGCCGCGGTGCTCTCTTTCGTGATGGAAGGAATTCACCCGCACGATATCGGAACGGTGCTCGACCGCCAGGGAATCGCGGTGCGCACCGGCCATCATTGCGCTCAACCGGTGATGGATTGGTTCCACGTAACGGCTACAACACGAGCGTCGCTGGCGTTTTATAACACCGCGGCGGAGATCGACGCGCTGGTTGCCGGTCTCGGAAAAGTGAAGGAGATTTTCTCCTGATGGTTGACGATCTTTACCAGGATTTGATTCTGGACCATAGCAAGCGTCCGCGGAACTGCCATGCCATGGACGACGCCACCCGCAACGCCGAGGGCTACAACCCTCTCTGCGGCGACAAACTGAAGCTGTACGTGAAAATGGATGGCGACATCGTGAAGGACGTCAGCTTCGTCGGATCGGGCTGCGCGATTTCCACCGCGTCCGCCTCGCTCATGACGGAGAGCCTCAAAGGCAAGACGCGCGAGGAAGCTCTCAAGCTGCTGGAAAAATTCCACGACCTGTTGACCACCGACACTCCCGTGACGAAAGATCTCGGCAAGCTGGTGGTCTTCTGCGGCGTGCGCGATTATCCGGCGCGCGTGAAGTGCGCCACGCTGGCCTGGCACACCCTGAAATCGGCGCTCAACGGCGTCGCGGAGCCGGTGACTACGGAAACCGAATGAGCCTCCAAGAGCAGGTGATCGCCGCGCTGCGCAAGGTTTTCGACCCGGAGATGCCCGTCAATATTTACGAGCTCGGGCTGATCTACGATTGCGCCGTGGACGCCGACGGCAACGTGGCGATTCGCATGACGCTCACCGCGCCAAACTGTCCCGTGGCAGGTACCCTGCCGGGCGACGTGGAGCGCGCGGTGCGTGCCGTGCCGGGTGTGATGACCGTAAAGCTGGAACTGGTCTTCGATCCGCCGTGGACGAAGGCGCGTATGTCGGAAGCCGCCAAACTGGCGCTCGGCATCGAGGACATTATTCCGATCGCGAGGCTGCAAAGACGATGAAGCTCACCGCCAATGAAGAATACGGCGTCCGCTGTCTGGTCCGCATCGCCTATGCCGGCTTTTCGGGCCAAGGCCTCACAATTCCGGAAATTAGCACGGCGGAAGGCGTATCGCCGGCCTATGCCGCCAAGATTCTGCGCGTACTCCGCAAGGGCGGATTCGTGAAAGCGGCGCGCGGCAAGGAAGGCGGCTACACTCTGGCCAGGCCCGCGGAAGATATCGTGGTCGGCAACGTGATCGACGCGCTAGGCGGACGCCTGTTCGAAAGCGACTTCTGCGACAGCCACTCCGGCCAGGCGGCGATTTGCACGCGCTCGGTGGATTGCTCTGTGCGCTCGCTGTGGCGCGCCGTGCAGGTGGCCGTCGACCAGGTGCTGAGCAAAGCGACGCTGCGCGATTTGCTCCAGAACGAAGAGGAAATGAACTCCTGGGTTCGCACCATTCCGGGCGCCAACGGTCTGCGGTTGATTCAGTAGCCCAGACCGATTTGGTCCGGTCGTTTTTCGCTAACCTCCTCCTTATCAGCCCAGCCAAACCGAAACAGCGGAACATTTGGTCCGTGGGGCATGCTTTAGCTGGCCCGCCGGGCGCAAGCCCGGCCTTGGGACAAGCTGAAGCAAGCTGAAGCATGTCCCACTGAAATCCGATAAACTGGACGCGCTATGAACCGTCGTGCATTCGTGCAAGGTGGTATCGCCGCGCTGGCGCTGTCGGCGGCCGACCTGCCTTCCAAACGAGTAGGCCTCATCGGTTGCGGCTGGTACGGCAAGGCCGACATCTTCCGCCTGCTGCAGGTGGCGCCCGTCGAAATCGTGTCTCTCTGCGACGTCGATCGCAAAATGCTGGCCGAGTGTGCGGAGATGGTGGCCGGGCGTCAAGCCTCCAAGAAGAAGCCGCGGATGTTCACCGACTACCGCGACATGCTGAAAGAGAAAGATCTCGACCTGGTGGAGATCGCCACGCCGGATCACTGGCACGCGCTGCCCATGATCGAGGCCGTCAAGGCCGGCGCCGACTTGTATCTCCAAAAGCCGATCAGCGTGGACGTCGTCGAAGGGCAGGCGATGCTGGCCGCCGCGCGCAAGTACCAGCGCGTGGTGCAGGTGGGCACGCAACGGCGCAGCACGCCGCACCTCATCGAAGCGCGCCAGCTGGTGCAAGACGGAAAGCTCGGCGCTATCGGGCACGTGGAGATTTACTCGTACGGCGAGGGACGTGCCACAGCCGCGCTGCCGGCGCCCGTCCCCGCGACGCTCGATTGGGATTTCTGGATCGGACCCGCGCCCATGATGACCTACAGCCCCGACATCCAGCGTAATTGGCGCGCCTTCATGGAATTCGGCAACGGCACCATCGGCGACATGGGAATCCACATGCTCGACATGGTGCGCTGGTTCATGGGGCTGGGCTGGCCCAAGCGCATTTCTTCATTTGGCGGACTGCGCATTCTGAAAGGCGGCAAGAGCGACATCGCCGATACGCAGACCGCGATGTTCGACTACGACAACCTCGACATTGTCTGGCAGCATCGCCGTTTCGGTCCTTCGGTGGACCCGGCCTATCCGTGGGGCGCCACCCTGTACGGCGAAAAGGGCACGCTCAAAGCCGGCGTCATGAGTTACGACTTCATCCCCAACGGCGGCGGGCAGGCGATCCACAAAGACGTTACGTACGAGCTCGATCGGTATCCCGAAGACCGCACCGAGGCGCGACTGGAGCGGCATGTGGCGCCCGCTATCCGCGGCCACATGAAAGATCTGCTGGAGAATATGGCATCGCGCGGCCGGCCGGTGGCCGATATCGAGGAAGGGTACATTTCCACCTCGTGCTGCATTCTGGCGAATCTCTCCATGCAGCTGGGACGGACGCTGGCGTGGGACGCACAGAAGGGCGCGGTCGTCGGCGACGAAGAGGCCAATCGACTGCTTCGGCGGCAGTATCGCCAACCGTGGATTCATCCCGAGGTGTCGGCCGTATGACGCGCCGGACAATGTTGGCGGCGGGCGCCGCTGCCCTCGCGAGCCAGGCCACAGGCGCGGCAGACGGAGGCGCGAAGGTCAAATTCGGCCTCGATCTGTTCAGCCTGCGCTCGCAGGGTTGGACGCCCTTCCAGTATCTCGATTTCGCGGCGAAGTGGGGCATTCGCGTGGTCCATTTCAGCGAGGTCCGATTCCTGGGCAGCCTGGAAGAGCCGAATCTCAAGGCCGTCCGTGCACACGCGGAGGAACTGGGTATCGAAGTCGAAATCGGGATGCTCTCGATCTGTCCCACGTCGACCATCTTCGACAAATCGAAAGGCATGGCCGAAGAGCAGCTCACGCGCATGGCCGCCGCGGCGCGCATTGTCGGCTCGCGCATTGTGCGCTGCGTGCTGGGAACTTCGGCCGACCGCACCAGCGCGACACCGCTTGAGGCCAACATCGAGAACACCGTGCAGGTGCTCCACAACGTGCGGTCGCGCATCATGGACGCCGGGCTCAAGGTCGCCATCGAGAACCATGCCGGCGATATGCAGGCGCGCGAAGTGAAGATGCTCATCGAAGAGGCCGGCAAGGACTTCGTGGGCTCCTGCCTCGACTCCGGCAACCCGCTGTGGACCATCGAAGACCCGCATCTCACGCTGGAGACACTCGCGCCTTACGTGCTCACCAGCCACGTCCGCGACACGTCTTTGTGGAACACGCCGCAGGGCATCGCGGTGGCGTGGACGCGCATGGGCGACGGCAATATCGGCATCGCGGACTACATTCGCGAGTACGCTGCGAAGTGCCCCGGCCGGCCGCTGTCGCTGGAGATCATTGTCACCGGTCCGCGTTACTTCAATTATCGCGATCCCAAATTCTGGGACGCGTACCGCAAGGATCCGGCGTGGGAATTCGCGCGCTTCCTCGCGCTGGCCGATAAAGGTAAGCCGCGCGAGGCTCCGCCACGGCTTACCGGGCAGGCTGCCGCCGCTCAGGAACTGGCGGACGTGGAAGCCAGCATCCGCTGGACGAAGGCGTTTCTTGCTATAGTTTGAAACGAAAACTAATGCGGTCCGCCATTTTTCTTCTTCTTTGCGCCGGTACGGTAAGCGCGATCGGCCAACTCCCCTACATCCTCACGAAGGCCGCGCCAGGCGCATTTCCCATCGTCGAAGGGAAGACCGCTGCGAGTATCCAGGTGGACGCCGCCGACTGGCCCGGCGTGGCGCGCGCGGCTCGCGATCTTCAGGCCGACATCGCTCGTGTGACTGGCGTGACGGCGGTCACTAGCGAGAACGTTATCATCGTCGGAACTATCGGCCGGAGCGCTCTCGTCGATCAATTGATCCGCGAGCACAAAATCGACGCCACGGGCGTAGCCGGCAAGTGGGAGGCTTTCGCCATTCAAGTGGTCTCCAAGCCGCTGCCCGGCGTCGCTTCCGCGTTGGTCATCGCCGGCAGCGACAAGCGCGGCGCGATTTACGGCATCTACGATGTCTCCGAGCAGATCGGCGTCTCGCCCTGGTATTTCTGGGCCGACGTGCCGGCGGTCCACAAAGACGCCCTGTTCGTGAAGGCCGGCCGGTACGTGGAGGGCGAGCCCGCGGTGAAGTATCGCGGTATCTTCCTGAATGACGAATCGCCCGCGCTCAGCGGATGGGTGCGCGAGAAGTTCGGCATGGCGCCGGTCACCAACAATCCCGCCAAGCCGCCCGACGTGGTGAACATGAACCACGAGTTTTACTCCAAGGTCTTCGAGCTGATTCTGCGGCTCAAAGGCAACTACCTGTGGCCCGCGATGTGGAACAACGCCTTCAACGAAGACGATCCGCTGAACGCGAAAACCGCCGACGAGTTCGGCATCGTCCTGGGCAACTCGCACCACGAGCCCATGCTGCGCGCACAGAAGGAATGGACGCGCCACGGTAAAGGCCCCTGGGACTATTCCAAGAACGCCGACGTGCTCAAGGCGTTCTGGACGGACGGCATCCACCGCAATAAGGATTTCGAGAGCATCGTCACCATCGGCATGCGTGGCGACGGCGATATGCCCATGGCCGGGCCCAATCTGGATGACAACGTGAAGCTGCTGGAGCAGATCGTGGCCGACCAGCGCAAAATCATCAGCGAGCAGATGAATCCCGACGTCACCAAGGCGCCGCAGCTGTGGGCGCTTTATAAAGAGGTGCAGGGATATTACGAGAAGGGCATGCGTGTGCCGGACGACGTCACGCTCCTTTGGTGCGATGACAATTGGGGCAACATCCGCCGCTTGCCAACGCCCGACGAGCGCAAACGCTCCGGGGGCGCCGGCATTTATTACCACTTCGATTACGTGGGCGGTCCGCGCAATTACAAATGGATCGACACCAATCCCATTCCCAAAGTCTGGGAGCAGATGAATCTGGCGCTGCATTACGGCGCTGACCGCATCTGGATCGTCAATGTGGGAGATCTCAAGCCGATGGAGTTCCCCACCGATTTCTTTCTCAGCTTCGCGCGCGATCCTCAGCGTTGGCCCAAGGAAAAGCTCGGCGAATTCACACGCCTGTGGGCGGAACGCGAATTCGGCGCCGAGCACGCGGCGGAAATCGCCGAACTCGTCTCAACTTATCTGAAGTACGCCGGCCGCCGCAAGCCTGAGTTGCTCGATCCGGAGACTTTCAGCCTCACGAATTACCACGAAGCCGAGCGCTTGGTAGAGGACTTCCATTCGCTCATCGCGCGCGCCGAAAAAGTGCAGGCCGCCCTTCCTCCCGCGGCTCGCGATGCCTTCTTCGAACTGGTGCTGCATCCCGCGAAGGCATACGGGCAGGTGGCCGAACTGTACATTGCCGCCGGGCGCAATAAGCTTTACGCCGCGCAGGGACGCGCCAGTGCGAATGACGAAGCTGCGCGCGTGAAGGCGCTCTTCCAGGCCGATATCGACCTCACCAATCAATACAATCACACCCTGCTCAACGGCAAGTGGGACCACATGATGGACCAGACCCACTTGGGCTACACGTATTGGCAGGAGCCTCCCAAGAACACCATGCCTGCGGTGAAGGAGATCGAGCTCGCCAATGCCGCCGCTATGGGCGTGGATGCGGAGGCCGCGGCCTTCGACGTCTTCAACAAGCAGCGCCGCTACATCGACGTCTACAACAAAGGCAAAGCGCCATTCGATTTCACCGCGACCGCCAGCGCTCCCTGGATCGTACTGAGCGCGACGAAGGGCACCATCGCAGAAGAACAGCGCCTGTGGGTGAGCGTCGATTGGAGCAAGGCGCCCAAAGGGTCAGCCGACGGCGCCGTCAAAATCGCGGGCGCGGGCGCGGAGGTCGAAATCAAGCTCACCGCGTTAAATCCGCGCGACATCACGCCCGCCGCTCTGCGCGGCTTCGTCGAGGCCGATGGCTACGTCTCCATCGAGGCCGAACATTACTCCAAGAACACCGCCGCCGGCGGCGCACGCTGGGAAAAGATCCCCGACTTCGGACGTACGCTGTCGGCCATGTCCGTCTTCCCCGTGGACAGCGCGAGCAAAGATGCCGGCGCCGCATCGCCCTCGCTCGAATATCGCATGTACCTGTTCCACGCCGGGAAGGCCGATGTGAACGCCATCCTCGGCCCCACGCAGAACTTCGTCCCCGGCCGCGGACTGCGCTTCGCCATGGCTTTCGACGACCAGCCGCCGCAAATCATCGACACTCTCGAACACAACACGCAGCGCGATTGGGAAGAGACAGTGAAAGAGGGCGTGCGCTACGTGAAATCGAGCTTCACGCTCGCTCAATCCGGCTATCACACGCTGAAAATCTGGATGATCGATCCCGGTATTGTGCTGGAGAAGCTGGTGGTCGATTTCGGCGGCGTCAAGCCGAGCTATCTTGGCCCGCCCGAAAGCTTTCATTCCGCCGTGGCAGAATGAGAAGTTGAACGAGCTTGGCCAATCCGTCCTGGTGACCGGCGCGGGCGGCTACATCGGGTCGGCCTTGGTGAAGGCCATCGCGGCTGCCGGATCCAGTCGCCTCGTGATGCTCGATTCCTGCGAGCAGAACCTGTTCGAGATCGGCCGCAAGTTCCCAGGCGAGGCCATTCTGGGCAGCGTGACCGACGCGCCGCTGCTCGACGATCTCTTGGACCGCTTCCGCCCAGCCATCGTCTACCATGCGGCGGCCTACAAGCATGTGCCGCTGCTGGAGCAGAATCCGTTCGCAGCCATCCACAATAACGCCATCGGAACATACACGCTCGTGCGGGCGATTCTTCGCCACGGTCCGGCGCGACTGGTGCTGGTATCCACCGACAAGGCGGTCAATCCGGGCAGCTTTTTGGGTATCTCGAAGCGCATCGCGGAATTAGTGGTGGTGTCGTTGAGCAGCCCGCGGCATTCCATGAACGCGGTACGGCTGGGGAACGTGATCGGCTCGACTGGCAGCGTCATCCCGATTTTTCAGCAACAGATCGCCGCGCGCGAACCGCTCACAATCACCCATCGCGAAGCCACGCGCTACTTCATCTCGATCGAGAAAGCGGTAGAGGCCATTCTCGCCGCCGGCGCGGCCGAATGTGCCGGACGCGTTCTTCTCCCCGATTTGGGGGCGCCGGTCCGCATCGAGGAACTGGCGCGGTCGCTGATGGGAGATGCGCAACTCCCCATCCAATACATCGGCCTTCGTCCCGGCGACAAACTTTCCGAGGAATTACTTTTCGCGCGGGAAGTAAGCGAAGGGAGCAGCGGCCCGCTCACCGTCATCCGCACTCCAACCGTCGATCCGGCGGCACTCGATGCCGCTATCGAACGCCTGCGGACGGCCCGAACGCTGGAAGAGTTACTCCCGGCGGTCAAAGCGCTGGTGTGCTCATGAAGCGTAAAATCGCCGCCGTCACTTCGTCGCGCGCAGATTTCAGCCATCTATACTGGCCTTTGCACGAGTTGGCGGCGCACCCGGAAATTGACCTCAAGATCGTGGCGATGGGCCCGCATCTCTCGCCGGAATTCGGGCATACCGCCGACGAGATCGAGAAGGCCGGGTTCGTCATCGACGCGCGCATCGAGTGCCTGCTCAGCTCCGATAGCGATGTCGGCATGGCGAAGACCATCGGGGTCGCCACTCTCGGGCTCGCCGACTGCCTGGGACAGATGCGCCCCGACCTGCTGCTCCTCATTGCCGACCGCTACGAGATGCTGGCCCCCGCTTCCGTCGCGCTGGCGCTGCGCATTCCGATCGCCCACATCGAAGGCGGCGAAATCAGCGAGGGAGCCATCGATGACGCCGTGCGCAACGCGCTCACCAAGCTGAGTCACGTGCATTTCACTTCTACCGAGCAGGCGCGCGCCCGCGTGATCTCCATGGGCGAAGCGGAGTGGCGCGTCCATCGGGCCGGAGCGCCATCGCTCGACCATCTGCGCCGCAGCGCGCTGCTCGATCCGGTACCTGGTCAACCTGCCGTCATGGTGGCGTACCACCCCACCACCATCTTGCGCGATACCATCGGCGAGGCTGACGCGCTATTCGCCGCGCTGGCACGCGTCGAAGGGCAGCTATTCTTCTGCTATCCGAATGCCGACGCCGGCAGCCGAATGCTGATCGCCCGCGCGAAGGAGTTCCTCGACCGCCGCGGCAACGGCCGGGTATTCGTCAATCTCGATCCCGTGGCTTACTGGAGCCTGCTGCGCGACGCCAAGTTCCTGCTCGGCAACTCCAGCAGCGGAATCATGGAGGCGGCATCGTTCGCGATTCCCGCGGTGAATGTCGGAATCCGCCAGCGCGGGCGCGAGCACGGCCGCAATGTGCTCGACGCCGCCGCCGCCGTCGATTCCATTCTCGACTGCGTCGCCCAGGCGGCCGACCCAGCGTTCCGCGCATCGCTCGCCGGCATGGAGAACCCGTACGGCGATGGCCACGCATCCGAACGAATCGCGGCCGTGCTGGCGTCAGTGCTTCTCGGCGAGGAGTTATTGATCAAGCGATGAGGATTCCGCTTTCCGCGCCGGACATCGTGGAGTCGGACATCGAGGCAGTGGTGGAAGTCTTGCGCACGCCGCGCATCAGTCTCGGGCCGAAGCTGGAGGAGTTCGAAGGCTGCTTCACCCGCTATATCGGCGTGCCGCACGCGGTGGCGCTCAGTTCGGGTACCGCCGGGCTGCATCTCGGGCTTCTGGCGCTGGGAATCGGGGAAGGCGACGAGGTGATTCTGCCGTCGTTCACTTTCATCGCCGCTGCCAACGCCATTCTGCACGCGCGCGCCACGCCGGTATTCGTGGATATCGACGCGCGCACCTTGAATCTCGATCCCGAAAAGGTGGAACGCGCCATCACTCCGCGCACCCGAGCCATCCTGGCGGTCCACACTTTCGGAATCCCAGCCGATATGGCGACGCTGCTGGCCATCGCGCACAAGCACGGCCTGCGCGTGATCGAAGACGCCTGCGAGGCTATCGGAGCGGAATATGGCGGGCAGCGAGTGGGCGGGCTGGGCGACCTCGGAGTGTTCGCATTCTACCCGAATAAGCCGATCACCACCGGGGAAGGCGGCATGGTCACCACGCGCGACGCGCGGATCGCCGCGACCATCCGCGCGCTGCGCAATCAGGGCCGGCGGCCGGAAGACGGATGGCTCGATCACTCGCTGCCGGGGTACAACTTTCGCATTTCCGAAATGAATTGCGCGCTCGGCATCGCGCAGATGCGGCGAATCGACGAAATTCTAGAACGGCGGCGGGCCGCGGCGATGCTATATGCCGAGGAATTGCGCCGTGTGCCGAATGTGACGCTGCCGCTGGCGGATATCGAGAACGGCACGGTCTCGTGGTTCGTGTTTGTCGTGCGGTTGGAGAACCGCGACGAGATCGCCCGCTTGCTTGCGGAAAGGGGAATCGGATGCGGGAAGTATTTCGCTCCGCTCCATCGACAGCCGCTTTTTGCACGGTACGTGAATTCGTCCGACGACTTCAGTGTCACGGAGAAAGCTTCCGCACAGACTCTGGCGCTCCCGTTTTTTACACGGATCACCGCGGAGCAGATCCGCGAAGTTTGCCGATGTGGCGCGGACTTTAGTCTGCAGCGCCGAGACTCCGGACTCCTGAGGTCTACCCACAGTTTCGGCCGCGACGAGGAATCGGACTGAGCCTGACTTCGCAAGAACAAATTTGGCCACGGATGGACACGGATGCACACGGGTAAAAACCAGGCCCTTTCTTATCCGCGTGCATCCGTGTCCATCCGTGGCCAATAATGTCTTACCTCGATGCCAGGAGAGGCTCATCTTGATTCCCCGACCTCAAGAGTCCAGAGACTCTTCTCGGCGCGACGGGTCGAGATGAGCGAGGGAGGGTCCTCGCCGGGAACGTCTCTGGCGGTAGAAACCGAGTTCGGGATCGGGACCGCTCCCTCGCGGCCGGTATGCCAGGATAAGCCTGGCTGATCTTGTGAACTGAAAGGAGTTCACCGTGTAAGTTGCCTGTTCAGCATGTAGCCGAACGAGCGCGAGTCCCAGCGATGGGACGGGCGAGTCGGGAGGCGAACACGTGAGCCGTAACGCAAGTGAACCCGATTCGGCCTCGATAGGAATACAAAGGTGGCCAGTCCGCCGACTAGGATGAAGCCAGACAAGACCGCAGGTGAAGCAACAGGCAAGAGCAGCCAGCGGACCTTCCGGGGTGGTAGGGGACAGCGCGCGTGGAAAGGTCAGTCGAGGAGCCTGGATTGCGGGCCAGGGTTCGCACGGCATATTGCAGGCCGCGCCAGATGGAAGTGAGCATTGTTGGGGGTAGCGCTGGCGGCGCGATGTCCGCGTTCGGTGGGCGATTCTCCGCGCTGGGGGCGGAAGGCTGGACGCCCACGGCCCGCGGCGGCTATGCTGTGAGGGATTGCACGTTTCGTCGGGTGGCCTCACCAACGATCTGATCCATTTCACCACCTCGCTGCTGATCACCGCGGTCCTGCTGGTGCTCACGTTGCGAGCGGCGCGGCTTCCGGGAACTCCGGTGGCCAACATTCTCTTCGCGGTTTGCGGAATTCTGTGGAGCGCCGGCGGGCTGGTGGGCGTGCTTTTGCTGGCGGCGGGAATGGCGCGACACGCACCCGAAGTGATGGCCGCGCGGTCCGTGCAGTACTCCGGCGCGGCCATTTTTCCGATCGCGATCCTGGCAGTCTGGCGGCCCTTCGCGGCGCTTCCCTGGCAAAAGACAGCCGCGCGGGCGTTGCAGATCTGCGCCGCCATCTCGGCGGCGGCGATTGTCGCGATGCTGTGGTCGCAGCGGTTTTCGCCGGCCGCGATGACGCGAGCCACGGCGATCAACGCCGGAATCGTGCTGGTGGTGGGCGCGGCGGTAATGCTGCGGCGCGGGTCGACACCGCGCGCCGTCTATCTTCCGTCGATGGCGATTGTGGCTGCGCTGGCGGTCGCGGTTCTCTTGATGCTGCCGGGGTCGGGCGGCTGGCTCCAGGGAGTGGCGTCGCACCTGATTCTGCTCATGGTGCTGTGCACTTTTCTGTTGTTCGCGCGATTCCGCCTGGCCGACCGGTTCATCCGGTACGCAGTGCGGATCTTGCTGGCGGCATTTTGGGCTGGCATGCTGGCGGGTATCACCACGGCCCCAACTACCTGGGAAGTGCTGCATCGCGCGCAGTTCCCGTCGGCGGTCCACGCTTTCCTGCTGGTGTTGAGCGTGAATGCGCTGATGGTCTCCATCGTTTTTGTGGACGAGCGCATCGGCAAGACGATCAATCGATGGCTGTTTCGCGCTCCCGACTACCGCGCGGAAACGCGCGCACTGGCGGCGCGATTGCGAGATGTGCATGACGAGCAGGGGACGGCGGTGGTGGTGGAAGACGCGGCGCGAAGGCCGCTGGAACTGAGCGAAGCGCGCGTCATAGCGATTGACGCCGCGGCTTCGCCCGCGCTGCTGGATGGCGAGACGGTGGAGCGCGCGGGCAAGCTGCTGATCCCGATTTCCAGCGGCGGACGTGTCACCCATGCGATGGCGGTAGCTCCGGGATCGGCGCGCCCCGGGTTGGTGTCGAGCGATGTGGACTACTTGCGGTCGATTGCGGGTTTGTACGGGAATCGCATGGACGCGCTCGGCCGGGAACGCGAGGCCATCGAGCGGCAGAGTAGGGAAGCAGTGCTGTTGCAGCAGGTGACGGAAGCGGAACTGCGGGCGTTGCGCGCGCAGATCAATCCCCATTTCCTATTTAACTCGCTGAACACCGTGGCGGACCTGATTGTGCGCGATCCGGTGCGGGCCGAGACTATGACGCTGCGGCTTGCCAGCGTGTTCCGCCACGTGCTGGCGCATTCCAGCCGTCCTCTGACGACGGTGCGCGACGAGATCGAATTCCTGCGCGCATACTTGTACATTGAGGAGGCGCGTTTCGGCGACCGGTTGCAGGTGGAGATTGCAGTGGATGCCGCGGCGGCCGGCGAAGCGGTGCCGTCGCTGATTTTGCAGCCGCTGGTGGAGAATGCGCTCAAGCACGGTCTCGCGCCGAAGCCCGGTCCGGGGCACTTGAGCATCGCGGTGACGGCGGAGGAGAATTTCCTGCGGCTGCGAGTGGAAGACGACGGCATGGGGCTGGGCGGTCGGCGCGAGTCGCACGGGGTCGGGCTGGCCAACGTGGAGGAACGGCTCGCGACGCTTTACCAGGATCGGGCCAGTGTCACGCTGGAAGCGCGCGAAGGCGGCGGGTGCCGCGTGACGGTGCTGATTCCGCGCGGCCAGGCGGTGACGGAATGAAGTGCCTGATTGTGGACGACGAGGAGCCGGCGCGCGCACGCATGCGCCGTCTGCTGGCAGCCTTTCCCGATTTGGAAATCGCGGGCGAAGCGCGTGACGGCCTGGAGGCGGTGCGCAAGATCGAGGAACTGCGGCCGGATTTGCTGTTCCTGGATATCGAGTTGCCCGGACTCGCCGGCTTCGAGGTGCTGCATTCGCTGCCGCGCGACATGGCGCCGCCCCTGGTGATCTTCGTCACGGGGTACGATCAACACGCGCTGGCGGCGTTCGAAGCAAATGCGCTGGCGTATCTGCTGAAACCAGTCGAGCCGGAACGGTTGGCGCAGGCGGTCGACCGCGCCCGCAAACTGGCGGGCGGGGAACGCGCGCGCGAGGGAGAGCGGCTACGCAAGATTGCGGATGAATCGGCGCGGATGCTGCGGCAGGTGGTGTGCCGCAAGCGCGACCGAATGCTGCTCATTCCGCCGGAGCAGATCTTGTGGTTCCAGGTGGAAAACGGCATCGTGAAGGCGCACACGGCGGACGACACGTTCTGGGTGAACTCGCAATTATCGGAACTGGAGAGCGGTTTGCCGGCAGAGATGTTCTTCCGGGCGCGGCGCGAGGTGCTGGTGAACGTCGAGCGGATCAAGGAAATCCGGCCGTATTTTAAGAGCGGGTTTTTGTTGATTATGGCGGACGCGGGCGCTACGGAAATCGTGGTGAGCGAGCGCCAGGCGCGGCTGTTCCGGCAGAGAATTCCGGGGCTGTAGAGAACGCAATATTCACCGCGGAGACGCGGAGACGCGGAGAAAACAAAACTCAAAGCTGGGAGAGCGCTGAGGAGACAGAGGACGCGGAGGGGCTCGGTTCCCGGGTCTCCGCTTCGCGAGCCGGCCGGTCGAGAAAGTCTCCGAACTCCTGAGGTCGTGGAATTTGCCATGAGCTATGGGACCGCTTGCTCACGCGCGCGGCTCGGAAGCGTGGTGTGCCGGCACTGAGCTGCGACGAGGAGCGGTTTGCGCGCTCATTGCAAATTCCACGACTTCAGGAGTTCGGAGTCTCGAACCCAGCAGACTGATGAAGTCTGCGCCACATCGGCGCTCGGCCAGCGAAATTCCGCGTTTAGCGTTTTCTCTTCGCGCGTGGCTGGTTTCCATTGAGGCAGCTGCACCGTTCGTTTTACCTTCGACTCATGAAGAAACTTCTCTCGTTAGTCTTTACGATTACGTCGTGTTTTGTCGCCTGCCACGACCATCCCGGTATGCAGGCGGCGACATCGGCGCAGGTTGCAGGCAAATGGCAGATGACTATGGAATCGCCCCATGGGGTGGTGAAGGGGCCTTTCAAAGTGGAGCAGGATGGCGGCAAGCTCACCATCTCTTTCGATGCCGAGGCCTTTGGCAAATTGTCCGGTACGGGTTCGGTGGATGGCAATAACGTGTCGTTCAGCCTGACCGTGCCGAACGGGCCGCAGGGATTCGGATTTTCGGGCACGGTGGATGGCTCGAAGATGAGCGGCAAGACGGAAATGGATGGAGCGTGGTCGGCCACTCGCGACACGGCGCAGGCGGCCGCTCAAAAGTCGATCCTCGGGACGGTGGCCGATTTCCGTGTGAAGTCGCTGGAACTGGGAGTGAAGGCGGACGACGGAGGCACGGTCTGGGCGAAGTTCGGCGCCGACACGGAAGTATTGCTGGCGGCGCCGGGCGACAAGGATTTGAGCCATGCGACGCCGGCGAGGATTGCCGACGTGGCGCGTGACGATCGCGTGCTGGTCTCGTTCGTGGAAGGGATGACGGAGGCGCGGCGCATCGTGGTGGTGTCGGCGAGCGAGATCGCGCGGCGCAACGCGGCGGAGCGCCTCGATTGGGAGAAACGCGGCATTACCGGTGTGGTGGCGGCGCGCGAGGGCGACGACATCGTGCTGGAAACCCGCACAACGCAAGGCGCGCAGCGGACCACGCTGGCGGTGAGTTCGAAGACAACTGTGCGCCGCTATGCTCCCGATTCGGTAAAATTCGCGGACGCTGAGCTTGCGTCGCTGGCGCAGATCGCCGTGGGCGACCAGGCGCGCGCGCGCGGCGACCGGAGCGAGGATGGCAGCCGGCTCACGGCGCAGGACGTGGTTTTCGGAACTTTTCTGACGACCCTCGGGAAGGTGGAAGCGGTGGACCGCGAGAAGGGTGAAGTGCGGATTGTGGATCTGACCTCGAAGAAGCCACTGGTAGTGCGGGTGACTGCGGACACGCGGATGAAGAAGCTGCCGGATCTGCACCAGATGCCGGCGGGACATGGGGCGCAACAGCCGGCCAGCCTGGCGCAGATGCTCCAGCAGTTGCCGGACGGCAACATCGACGATTTGAAGGTAGGCTCGTCCGCGGTGGTAACCAGCACGCGCGGCAGCCATCCGGGAAGAGTTACCGGCATCATGTTGATCGCCAATGTGGACGGGCTCATTCAGATGGCGCAGTCGCAGGCGGAGGGCGCCAGTCCGTTGGAGGCGCTCAATAAGATGCACGGCGGCATGATGAGCGGTCCGGGCGGATTCGGTCTCCCGGCGATCCTGCAATGAGGCCGCTGGTTGCCCTGCTACTCTGCGCCGCGGCCGCCTGGGCGCAGAGCAGCTTGCAAGGGACGGTGAGCGACCCTTCGGGCGCGGCAGTGCCCGGCGCATCAGTGGTGCTCGACGGACCCGGCGGTGGGAAGCGCGCGCGCACGGATAACGCGGGCGAGTACGCGTTTTCGCGGCTCGCGTCCGGGCGATATTCCGTGAAGGTGACGGCCAAGGCGTTCGCCGCGGCGCGCAGGGACGTAGCTGTGGATGGCGCGGCGGTCTGCGATGTGCGTCTGGCGATTCAGACCGCGCCGCAATCCATCCGGGTGGAAGGCCGGACCGGGCGCGTCAACACCGAGCCGGAAGGGAACGGCAGCGCGGTGGCGATGGGACAGCGGCAAATCGCGGCCCTCTCCGACGATCCCGATGAACTCGCGCTGGAACTGCAGGCACTGGCCGGTCCCGCGCCCGGTCCCGACGGTGGGCAGGTTTACATCGACGGGTTCACGGGAGGCAATTTACCGGCGAAATCGGCGATTCGCGAAGTACGCATCAATTCGAACCCATATGGGCCGGAATACGACCGGCCGGGGTTCGCGCGCGTGGACATATTCACCAAGGCGGGCAGCGAATCTCTGCATGGCGAGGCCATGACGTCGCAGAATGGTGACGCGCTCGACACACGCAATCCGCTGGCCGGGCAGAAGCCGCCGTATCGTTCGCAACTTTACGGTCTCGACATTGCGGGCCCGCTGCGGAAAAATAAGGCGTCGTTCACGTTCGATCTGCAAGAACGGAAGATCGCCGACAATGCCGTGATTCTGGCGACGCAGCCGAGCGGGCCGATCGACCAGACGTTTCCCGCGCCGCAATCGCGGACGGCGGTGAGTCCGCGGGGGGATTACGCCATCGACGACCGCAATAATCTGACGGTGCGGTATCAGCAGATCTGGAACGGGCTCGACAATCAGGGCGTGGGGAGTTTCAGTTTGGCCTCGCAAGCGTACCAGGAGACGCAGCGCGAGCAGACCGCGCAGATCACCGAGACCGCCACGCTGAATCCGCGGCTGGTCACGGAGACGCGATTTCAATATTTGCGGTCGGTGCTTTGGGACACGGCGGCGAGCGTGGCTCCGGCGGTCGATGTGGTGGGCGCGTTCTTCGGCGGCGGCGCGCCCATTGGCGATTCGGGCAGCGTGACGGGGAACTGGGAGGCGTCGAGCATCACGATTTATTCGGCGGGCAAACACACCGTAAAATGGGGCGGACGCGTGCGCGATGCGCGGCTCACGGACACTTCGCGCAATAATTTCGCAGGCACGTACACGTTTTATACTCTGGCGCAATACGAGGCCGGCGCGCCCGCGCAGTTCAGCCGCAACGCCGGCGATCCGGTGACGCAGGTGAGCCAGTCGGACATGGGCGTGTTCGTGGGCGACGATTGGCGCGCGCGTTCCAATCTGACGTTCAGCTTCGGCCTGCGGTATGAGACGCAGAGCAATCTGGGCGGGCGGCTGGATTTGGCGCCGCGGGCCGCGCTGGCTTGGGGGCTCGGAAAGACGGTGGTTCGCGCGGGTGCAGGCACGTTCTACAATCGCATTCCGCTGGCGACGACGCTCAATCGCGTGCGCTACAACGGCGTGACGCAGCAATCGTACCTGGTATTCAACCCAACGTTCTTTCCGGCCGTGCCTTCCGTCGCGGAACTGGCGGCCGGGCAGCAGCCTCAGGAATTGCAACCGGTGGCGGCCGGACTGGTAGCGCCGCGGCTCTATCAGGCGAGCGTGGGCATCGAGCGGCAGTTGAATTCCCGGTCGCGAGTCGCGCTAACGGAGATCGAAAGCCGCGGCGTTCATCTGGCGAATCAGCGGAACATCAATACGCCGGTGAACGGCGTCTATCCGTTCGCCGATCCGACGATTCGCCTGTTGACGGAGTCGTCAGGAGTGAGCCGGCAGCACCAGTTGTTGGCGAATATTAACGGGCAGTGGCACGGACTGTTTGTTTTCGGCTTCTATGCGCTGTCCTACGGGCAGGACGACAACGAAGGATTGCCGGCCGATCCGTACAATCTGCGCGCGGAATGGGGGCCTTCGACCTATGGCGATGTGCGGCACAGAATCGCGCTGGGCGCCGATATGCCGCTGCCGGGGAAGTGGACCGTCAGCCCTTTTGTGGTGGCCAATAGCGGCACGCCGTACGACATCACGACGGGGCTCGATCCGGAGCTTACGGGATTTCCTGAGGAGCGGCCGGCGCTGGTTGCGGGAGCGTGCCAAGGGAGCGGCGCGATGTATGCGGCGGGGTTCGGATGTTTTGAATTGAGTCCGCCGGCGGGTGCGGCGACGATTGGCCGCAATTATGGGCGCGGACCGGCCAACGTGAACATCGCGCTCCGGGTGGCGCACACTTGGGAGTTCGGGCGAGAGGGGCGTAGCGGGATGTCGGACACTGGCGGCGCGCACAGCGGTCCGCCCGCGGGCATGTTCGCGACTGGCGCCAGCAGGCGGTACCAGTTGACGCTGAGCGCGTCGACGCTGAACGCGCTCAATCGCGCCAACTATTCGCCTCCCGATGGCGACTTGTCGTCCCCGTATTTCGGTCAGTATCGCAGTCTGGGCGGGCTGATCGTGACGATGCACGGCGGAATACCGACTTCGTACAACAGGAAGGTCGACCTGCAATTGCGGTTCACGTTTTGAAGCTGTTCGCTGGCAGCATGGCGGGTCGTACTGAGCTGAGCCTGGAGGAACTGGCACGGCGTCATGGGGTGATTCCGCTTCCCATTCGCGCGGTGGATCTGGAGACCGGAATGGTTCTGCTGATCGGCGACAAGCTGCGGATTGTGATTTCAGTCGCGTTCGAAAATAGCGGTTCCGGGCCGGCGGCGGTGGTCGAGACGGTTGGCGGGTTCGAACGGATCGCGACCGCTGTGCGGGTCGAGGTCTGGCACGTCGAGGGCAAGCCGTTCCTTGTCGATGCGCCGGAGGAAGAACTCGGTCCTTACATGGTGGGGCGCGCCATCGGTTCTTCCGCGCCGCCCGCCCATGATGCTGCGGGGATCGTGCCGGTTTGGAGCGGGCCGAAGCGGCCCAACTAGCGGTCCATTTTGGCAACCTCCCGCTCATCTTGAGCGGCGCATCGGCGGCAAACTGCTCATTCCATTGGGGCGGGCTCGCGAAAACCGCTCATCTTGAGCGGGGACGCCCCGCGAGAATTGGGACACTGCCCCTGATTGGGCGGTTTGCGAATCTGCTGACGAGCTCGGTTTTGTGGTTCGGGCATCCAGGCGCAAAGCTGTAGAATCGATTTATGAGCATGGCCCGTTACGTACGCTGGCAAGATGGCGAGATGTGGCTCGGCTATTTTGAACGGTTCCCCGACTACCTGACGCAAGGCGAATCGCTGAGCGATCTGGAAGAGAACCTTCGTGACTTGTACCGGGACTTAACGGGTGGAGAGATCCCTGGCATCCGCAGCGTTGCCGAGCTTGCCTTGGAATGAAGCGGACCGATCTCATACGCAAACTGGAAGAAGACGGATGCTTGTTGATCCGGCACGGCGGCCGGCACGATTGGTATCGAAACCCCAAGACTGACGTCGCCCAACCCGTTCCACGCCATCGTGAGATCAAGGAATTTCTCGCGAAGCACATACTCAGAAAGTTGGAGGACGGCCCGGAGTGACCGACGACATAGGGAATCAAGGTATCCTGCTATCGAGACGGCAATGCGCACTTACTTCCATGTCGACATGGACGCGTTTTTCGTGTCGGTGGAAGAGCTGTTCGACCCGTCCTTAAAAGGCAAGCCAGTGGTGGTGGGCGGCCGGCCCGACGAGCGCGGCGTGGTGTCGGCGGCGTCCTATGCGGCGCGCAAATTCGGCGTCCATTCGGCCATGCCGCTACGGACGGCGTATAAGCTCTGCCCGCAAGCCATCTTCGTCGACGGGCATCCCGACCGGTATCGCGACTGCTCGCGGCAGGTCTATGAGGTGCTGCAATCCTTCTCGCCGCTGGTGGAGATGGCGTCGATCGACGAGGCCTATCTCGATATGACCGGCACCGAGCGGCTCTATGGTCCTCCTCTCCGGGCCGCGCACCTGCTGCATCAGCGCATGAAGGCGGAGACGCGGCTGAATTGCTCGGTAGGCATCGCGACTTCGCGTCTGGTGGCCAAGATCACTTCCGATCAGGCGAAGCCTAACGGCGTCCTGTGGGTGGTGCCGGGACAGGAAGCGGCGTTTCTCGCGCCGCTCGATGTGCGCAAGGTGCCGGGCGTCGGCAAAGTCACCGAAAAGAATCTGCACACGTTGGGAATTCGCAAAGTGGGCGACCTCGCGCGGCTGGAGGAGTCTTTCCTGGAACAGCGATTCGGAAAGTGGGGCATGGCGCTGGCCGGCAAGTCGCGCGGGCTCGACGCCGGGGGGTGGTTCGACACCGAGATCTGCGCCGAGGGGCCGAAATCCATCAGCCACGAACATACGTTTCACGAAGACACGGCCGACATGGCGAAGATCGAGCCGACGCTTGCGCGGCTCTGCGAAATGGTGGGGCGGCGGCTGCGCGGGCACAAGCTGCAGGCGCGGACCATCCAATTGAAGCTGCGCTACGCCGACTTTTCGACCATCACACGGGCGCACTCCGTGCCGCGGGCGACGCACCTCGATACCGAGCTGTTCGAGGAGATCAGGGCGCTTTTCCAGCAGAACTGGAGGGCGGGGGCGAAGGTGCGGCTGCTCGGCGTGCATGTGTCCGGGTGGGAATCGGGCGAGGAGCAGATGGATTTGCTGGGGGAGGAGCGGCACGAGCGCTGGAAGCAGGCGATGGCGGCGGCCGACCGCATGCGCGATCGTTTCGGGGAATCGGCGGTGTCGCTGGCGAACAGCATGCGCGGGAAATTCCGCGAGCGGACGCATGAAAATCCCGTGGGATTGCCGGGGAAGAAGAAGGAGAGCTGACCGCTCGCTCACGCGCGCGGCTCGGAAAAACGCAGTGTGCCGATATGTTGGCGGAGGCTCGACCCAGCAGGCTGAAGCCTGCGCCACGTCAGGCGTCCTTGAAAACGTCTTCCAGATGCGGCCAAAGTCCCTGGTTCTTGAGCGTACCGGCGGCGAAAATCACGATGCCGTCGGGCTTGGCGGCACGGGCCGCTTCAATGGCGCGAACCAACTTAGCGGGCGGGTAAGTCTTGGTACCCGACTCCTCTTTGTATAAGTCCGATGTGTAGATTCCCGCGTAGAGGGGGCGCTCGTGCCGCGTCCATTCCATCTGGCGGGCGGTGATTTCCGTCAGGTGCGAACAGTAAGTGTCGAAGTCGCCCAGAAAATGGCTGCGGTAACTCATCGGCATGTAAGTATCGATCCAGGAATTCCAGTCCGACCACTTCTGCCCCAGATAGCGGCCGCTCTGGATGGGATTCTTAAAGACTGCGGCGGTCATCTGGATCTTGGGATTGATGCGCTTGGAGCGCTCGTGAGCCTCGCGCACGAAGCGCGTAATCCGGTCGACGCGATACTCGTAGAAGAAGTAGCGCATGTCCGGCGGACCGCCGGCGATGGTGCGGCCGTTCTGGATGAAATCGGCCTTTTCGCGGCGATTCATGGCCTCCCACCCCGCCGGCAGCATGTCGGGCGTGGCTTCCCAGTTCGCTTCCAGGCGCGGGCGCACGATGTCCACCTGCTGGCGCTCGCCCAGGCCGCTTTCCCAATGAAGCAGCGCATGGCGCGGTATGTTCTTCAGACAGTAATCGCAGAAGCAGTAACTGTCGGGCGCGACATCGCCGGCGTAGCGCACATAGTCGTGATGGATGCCGTCGATCTGGTAAGTGGAGACAAGCTCCTCGATGAGCGGCAGCAGCCACTGGTCGGTGTAACCGGGCCGCCGGGCGGGACACATCCAGACGTTCGGGTACGCCTGATTCGGTAACTTGTCGTGGTCGAATAGCTTTTCGCTATTAGTTGCGTTTCCTTCGGCGTTCAGCTGCGCCCACTCGGGGTGTTCGCGATAGGCCGCGCCGTTTTGGCCCTCGTAGAAATCGATGAGCCACGCGTGAACTTCAATGCCCCGATCGTGAGCTTCGCGCACCAGATTCTCCACGAGATCGAAATCCTGGTATCGCGGAGAGATGAGCTGCGGCAGGCGCTTGCTGTGCCAGACCACGCTGCCGTTGCCCTCTTTGACACCCATCACGACCTTGTGGATGTTGGCGCGCTTCAACTGTGCGACGAACGCGCGGACGGAATCGACGGTTGTGCCCGCGTCGCCGGCGCCGGCCCACACGGCGTGGACTTCGCGCGGTGTGGTGGCCGTCGCCGGCAGCGGATTTGCCTGGGCCAGACCTAACACGCCCGTGAGAGCGCCGGCGGCTTCACGCCGTGTCAGCTTCATGCGGTCTTTACCACGGGATAGCGCGACTCCACCGGCGGGAGCGCGGGGAAATCGGTGAACGGCGTCGATTGATACCAATACGCGCAGGAGAAGAAATTATCGCCGCGGTCGTCGGCGTGGCCGTGCTCCATGGTGTGCTTCAGGTAGCGCTCGAACGTCACCGGATTGTCGCCGTGCCAGCGATAGCAGCAGTAGCGGCCGCCGGTGCGCTCGGCGTTGGCGATGAGGGGCGCGCCGTACATGGAATAGCCGAAGGGCTGGGCGCCATCGCGTCCGCCGAAATCCCAACTGCCGAGGAAATAATCCTCCGACCCGGTGCCGTTGATGAGCACTTTGTTTTCGTCGTCGACGAAGATCATGTCGTCGCCTTCGCCCCACCAGCCGGGCGCGTTTTCCAGCACGCCGAGGGTCACACCCATCAGGTGGCCGCGCCCACGGGCTTCCATGTAGACGTAGTTGTTGCGGCCGTCGAGATTGAGCTTGGCGGCCTCGCCGGTGATGGGCGTGCATGGCGCGGCCTGGCGATATTGCGCGTGGAAGTACAGGGCGTCGTCGGGCAGGCTGGGGACGGTCATGTAGTCGATATTGGAATAGAACGCGCCCACGTCGCGTTTGCCTTCGTTGGTGACGTTGAGGCGCGCGCCGCGGCGATACGGCATGGAGAAATAGCAGTTCAGCGACTTGCCCGGCGAGCAGGCGAGATACTCCGACTGGTAATTGAAATACGAGCCCAAATTGAGGCCGAAGAAATCGCCGATGGGGGTTTCGATGCTGGGCTTGGGATTGTCGTCCCACCAGGCGCGGAGCACCAGTTCCTTGAGATGCATGTCGCTCTGCGCGGCGATGGTGAACCAGACGTGGGAAACGATGCCGGGGCCTTCGGCGCGGAAAACCTCCCGCACGCCGCCGGCAGGGATGCGCCAGGAATCGCCATTGCCGCCGGTGCGGTCGTAGCTCGATTGCTTGAGCGATTTGTACGACTGGGCTCGGGCGTAGGCGGGGAGCAGAGGCGGTGACGAAGTGTTCGTACGATTCTGCGGAAGCGCCGACTGGGGCGCGGCGGCGGCGAGGCCGGTCGCGGTTAGCACGCGACGCAGGAAGCCCCTGCGGCCATTGGCCGGAATCTCGGGCGTGAGCATGGTGATATTGTAGCGGAACACAATTTCACCGCAGAG
>Ga0182013_10000467_pt1 | contig 56606 bp, 44 predicted proteins | sample 612S2MmetaG_FD_120487 | JGI IMG/M metagenome (GOLD analysis project Ga0182013, IMG submission 120487) | Permafrost microbial communities from Stordalen Mire, Sweden - 612S2M metaG | ecosystem: Environmental > Terrestrial > Soil > Wetlands > Permafrost | place: Sweden: Stordalen | collected...
ATCCGTCGATCGCAGCGTCAGAGTATTCCGGCGCGCTCGGCGTTCCGGCTGCCTTTCCGCGCAGAGTGTTCCCATATCTCTTTGCACTGCAAGGCGACAAAGGCGCTCGAACCTTGCTTCTCCGGCCGCCATGCCCGCTGATTCAAGTCGCGTTCGATGGCGGCGAGATTGATATCGACCGCCCCGAGGACCGAATGCACCTCGGATAAGACTTCAACGCTCGATTGTTGCCTCAATGTATCCATGCGGCTCGTCAATGGGTACGAAAATATGAATGGGATTGTCCTGTCCAAACGGACTCAAATCCGCGAGCAGATGATGTAAGTTCGGCATCGTCAACCGAATGTTCACGATTTCCGGGACCGCCTCGAGTGCAGCTTTCCCCATATCGAAGAGCGTGTGCTGCACGCTCATGCTGACGTGCGCTGCAAACTCCTTTAGCAGTGCGGACACAACACGCTCTCGCACCTGTGTATAGTCCTGGGCCGCTCCCTCGGCAAATTCCCAGGTAACCGTCGCACTCGTCCCGAAGATCCGATCTGTAGCCGGTTTGAGTGTTGTCAGCCTATCCCGCATATATCCGGTGAATGCCGATTTCGTCGTCTTCAAAATCACAAGCCCCGCGACACCCGACCGCACAGACCATAAGCGGCCCTGATCACGAACGGCACGCACTGTATGGAGCTCCGGACCGCCAAGCCTGAAAGTGGTCGCCTCCGGAATGCCATCCACAATCAACCGTTCCCATGCCTTCTCTTCAATCTCTACCCTGGCCCCACTCGCGTGCGGATTGTTGGTGAGCAAATGGTCACCTAACTCCATCGCAAATGCCTCGATCGTCTCCGCCTGCGAATCGCGCGCAATCGAGTACACCGTGTTTTTCATCGTGTCGGTTGGCAGAATCTTGCTGTTGTCTGCTTCCGTAAAGCTGGATTCAAAATCGCCTTCCAGGAAAACGTGCACGGTCCACTCGTTGAACTCATGTCGGTCTCCGTGGCGAACAATGCGCGACAAACGCACGCGCGATTTTCCGTAGCAATTCTTACCCAATCGTGCCATCGTGTCAGCTTCCTCGATAGGTTGTGTAACTGTTGTCGCTCAACAAGAGCGGGAGATGATAGGAGTCCTCGCCGCCGCACGCGAAAACAACGGAGATCTCGGGATAAAGGCTGTTTCTGCCCTTGGCCGCCAGATAGTCACCGGTTGCAAAGGTCAGCCGGTACGTACCCGCTCCTGCTTCGCTGGTCAGATTGCGACACCGCCCATCCGCATCGGTTCCGGTTTCCGCGACAGTCATCCATTCGCTGTTCTCGCGCCTTTCCAGCCGCACCGCGATGCCGCCCGCCGGCTTTCCAAGCACTGCGTCCAGCACATGTGTTGTAATTCCGCTCATTCCACCAGCCACTTTCCCAAACGAATTTGCAAAATCTGCCGCTGCTGTTCCGCCGCCTCCACCAACTCGGCAGCCCGGTCGTTCTTCAATCGTCGATTCAGGATGGCCAGCATTTCCTCGGCACTCTTTCCCGTGGCGCAAACGATATACGTGAAGCCAAAGCGCTCTTCGTACGCGGCATTCCCGGTCGCCAATTCCGCAAGTACGGCGTCGGCCGCACTCTGCGTTGAAGCCTGTTCCTGCTGTGCCCAGCTTGCCGACCCCGCGCCCGCGTGCGCGCCTTTTCGCTCGCCAATGCGTGGATGACTGCCGAATGCCTCGAGCCAATCCTCAGCTTCCATTGTGCTCCACACGCGATCGGCCGCTTCGCTGAGATCCCTGATGTTTTCAATCGGGCGCAACGCAACCATGGCCTCGGCCCAACGGTGCGCCCCACAGCACGCAACCATTGCACGCAGCGCGGCCTCCTCGCTTTCCCCATTCCACAAACGGAGTACCTCGTTCATCTTCCTTGGCCCTCGGTCGCCAGAGCTGTCAGAAACTCGGTGAGCAAATTGATTGCGACGCGTTTCCGGTATGCCCCGGTCGATCGAATGTCGTCGATCGGCTTTGCCTCTTTCTGCAAAGCCGCACAAGCCAACTGAATTGACTCTGCGTTCAGAGCTCTCCCCAACAGTGCAACTTCGGTCTCTACAAGCCTCATTGGAAAGGGCGCCAGGCTTGCCGCGCCAAGCCTCACTTCGCGTATCAGCCCATCTTCAAGCCATGCTGTGGCCGCCAGGGCTACTTTTGAAATCGCCATGGCGCGCCGCGTCCCCACCTTGCGCAAGTAGTGCCTCTGTTCTGCAAACCGCAGCGGAAGATGCACTGCAAACAGCAATTCATCCGGCAACATCGCATTGCGCTTATATCCAGTGTGAAAAGCAGAATACGGAATCCGCCGCCGTCCACGCACCGATGCCAGTTCGATTTCCGCGTCATACACGAGCAACGCTGGAGAAGAATCCGCCGCCGGAGAGCCGTTCACAAGATTCCCTCCCAGGGTGGCTCGGCTCTGGTTGGCAATGCAGCCAATCCAACTCGCGGCCATGGCAAGCAATGGCAACTTCACCCCAATTCCCGGATGCGCTCGCAAGTCTCTAAACGTCGCGCCCGCGCCAATCGTGATGCTGGCCTCTTTCTCCTTGATGAAACGCAATTCGTCAATGCCCCACAGGCTCACAAGCTTTTTCGCGCCGAGCCGGCCCGCGGCGTGAGCCACCATGATCTCAGTGCCGCCTGCAATCGGCGTCCACTCGCTTGGCTCCTTCGCAAGCAGTTCCAGCACCGAGTCCAGATTGCCCGGTGCGATCAGCTCATGCGCATCAGGATTACCGCGCATGAGCGGGCTCTTCGATTCGCTCTTCGCGATTCTTGGCGGTTGCCGCGATCACCGACTCAAAAATGCGGGTGAACCCTGTGCAGCGGCATAGGTTTCCCGCGAGCCCCTCACGAATCTCGGTCATTGTTGGATGCGCATTCACCGACAGCAATTGCGTGGCCGCCATCAACATGCCCGGCGTGCAAATGCCGCACTGCGCTCCTCCGCATTGCAGAAATGCCTCTTGCAGTGGATGCATCTTCCCGGCTGCCGCAAGACCCTCTACCGTCTGCACGCTCGCTCCCTCCGCTTGCAACACAGGCACCAGGCAGCTGTTAACCAACTCGCCGTTCATGCGCACTGAGCACGATCCGCATTCCCCTTCGCCGCAGCCTTCTTTTGAACCCGTCAGCCCCAGATCTTCGCGCAACACGTCGAGCAGCCGCTTCATCGGCGCAACCCGCACTTCGCGGTCTTCACCGTTGACGTTGAAGCGTATCGCCGGGAAGGTGCTCATGCTGAAACTGTCTCCACGTTGATCTCGTGCGCAATGAAATGCGCAAATATGTCCTCGGGCATAAGCGGAATCGCATGATAGCCCACGCCCGTTGCATCTCGAATCGCATTAAGAATTGCGGGTGCGGGCCCATCGTGGGGCAGCTCGCCAATTCCCTTTGCTCCGAATCCCCCATGCTGAAAAGGGATTTCCTCAAAGAAGATGTGAATCGGTGGAACGTCTTCCGCCGTCGGCATAATGTAGTTGGTCATCTGGTTATTCACCATGTGACCGTCCTGCAAAATTACCTTTTCATAGAGCGCATACCCGATAGCCTGCGCAATGCCGCCTTCAATCTGCCCGCCGGCAAGAATGGGGTTGAGAATACGGCCGACTTCCTGCACCGCCCAAAAGTCCTCCACCTGCACGGAATATGTATTCGTATCCACTGCAACCTGGGCCACATGAATCGACCACGCATATGCGGGGTATGCCTCTCCCCGATACGTCTTGTCATCCCAATAGATGTTGGGCGGTGCTTCGTACCGGCATAACGAAACCACCTCACCGTGAGCGGCTCCATAACGCGCACACGCCGCGAAAAACTCAGACGCGGAATATCGTTCTTCAAGCCCCGATTCTTCCCGCAGCCATGCTACAAGCTGTAGTCCCGCGCGCTCAATCAGCTTTCCTACCACCATCGATGTCCGCGACGCCACGGTGGGCCCACTGTTTGGCACAACGCGCGTGTCCGCGGGAGCCATCTCCACATCTTCATATCCAATCCCAATCGCCTCAGCAGCAATCTGCGAAAGAATCGTATTTGTGCCCTGACCGAACTCCGTATTTGCCACCAGGACGCGCACTTTCCCCTGCGGCGTCACGTCCAGCCCGGCAATCGAATTCAGATAACGCTCGCCCGATCCCGTGAACCCCGCGCCGTGATAGAACGCGGCCAGGCCCATTCCGCGCTTCACCGCGCTCGATGCATTCTCGCGCGCATAGTGCTCACGCTTCGCGTAGAAATCGCTCTCCTGGAGCGCGCGCTCCAACAGTTGATCCAGGATCACCGGTTCTCGCATCACCTGTTCCGTTGCGGTGGTGTCCCCATCGTGCAGAAAATTTCCCCGGCGCAACTCAACCGGATCCATATTGAGTGCAACAGCGATTTCATCCATGTGGCACTCGATTGCAAATATTCCCTGCGGCGCGCCAAAGCCGCGAAACGCCCCATAGGGAACCGTGTTCGTTGCCCATGCATGCGAGCGGATACGCACATTCGGGCACACATAAGGACCGGGCGAATGGAGGGTTGCGCGCGAGAGCACGGTCGACGAAAGCGTCGAGTAAGCGCCTCCATCCGTGGCCAGATCAATGTCCATGGCGAGCAGCTTCCCATTTTTGTCAAGAGCGGTCCTATGCCGTATGCGCGAGGGATGCCGCTTGGTCGTCGCCGCCAGATCCTCCATCCGGTCGTACACCATCTTCACCGGCTTGCCGCTCTTCATCGCCAGCAATGCCGCATGCGCCGCGAGCGTGGAAGGAAAATCTTCCTTGCCGCCGAAAGCTCCGCCCGTTTCCGTCTGGATCACGCGGACTTTGTTTTCGGGCAAATCGAAAACCGCCAGCAGCGATTTGTGAACGTAGTAGGGGCACTGCAACGATCCCCACACCGTCACGCCCTCTGCTTCGCTCCACTCCGCAATCATGCCGTTGTTTTCAATGTAAAGATGCTCCTGCGCGCCCGTGCGGTATTCTCCTTCGACAACGTGCGCGGCATTGGCCCACACCGTATCGACATCGCCCTTTTCAAGAAGAAAGCTCTTGAGCAGATTGTCTGTTCCCCACACAATCTGCTCTCGCCGCTCGCTTTCTTCAATGGTAAAAACCGCGGGCAGGGCCTCGTACTCAATGCGCACAGCAGCCATCGCCTCGCGCAGTTTGTGTTTATCCGCATGCGCGAGCAACACAATCGCTTCGTCGCAGTGGTTCACAACTCCATCTGCCAGGCAGGGCTGATCCGCGAAAATCAGCTGAATATGATTCTTTCCCGGGATATCGGCAGCCGTCACCACGGTGAACGCGTCCCAGTCGATGCGCTCGTCGTAGTGAATCGAACGGATCAGTCCTCGTGGGATCGTGCTGCGCACCGTTGCCCCGTGAATCATCCCCTCGCGCGAAATATCATCCACATAGAGGGCCTGCCCCAACAGCTTCTGCACCCCTTCTTTGCGAAGGACGGGGGCGCCGACGATGCGGGTTTTCTCGCTCGTATTCATGGTCTGGCCAGCTTCAATCGCGTGCGGGTTGAGGCATAGCATACAACGGCTTGCCCCACTTGCAAAGGGATTCGTTCAGCCGGCAAGTCGCGCCAGGGTCCGCGCCAGCACGTCGACACCCGCCCCAATCCATTCGCGCGACGCATACTCATCGGGCCTGTGGCTGACTCCGCCGCGGCAGGGAATGAAGAGCATAGCCACCGGCGCAATGCACGCGACAAACGAAGAATCGTGGTAAGCGCGAGCCACCATCTTCTGCCATGTGCGATCCGCTTCTTTCGCGCTCGCCTCCAGCGCCGCCAGAATCTCCACATCGCACAGCGTAGGCGGATCCGCATTCACAAGCTCCGTCGTGACCGTAACTCCCCGCCGTACTGCCACTTCAGCGCACGCCAGCTTCAGGCCTTCAAGAACTCCATCGCGCCGTGCGCCGTCTGTATCCCGGATATCTGTTTCGAGCCGCACCTTCGAGGGGATGCTGTTTACGGCTCCCGGAAAGACCTCGCATATCCCGACCGTTCCAACCGTGTCAACCGCGCCTGTCGACCGCGCCAGCGATTCAAGAGCGAGAATCAGTTCCGCGGCCGCAGCCAGCGCGTCTTTGCGGCCCGGCATTAGCTTGCCGCCGGCATGCCCGCCCTCGCCCTCTACCACAATGCGCAAGCTTGCCGGCGCGGCAATCGCCGTCACCAGTCCCAGGTCGATGCCTCTCTCCTCCAGCAATGGGCCTTGCTCAATGTGCAGCTCCAAAAACTGGTGAAAGCGTCCCGTCCGAACCGCAACCGTCTCCAACTCACCGGAAAACCCCGCATGTCTGCGCAGATTGTCCAGTCCATTTCCCTCTTTATCGCGCAGAGCGCGCGCGGCAGCCGGCGAAAGCACACTGCCCATCATGCGGCTGCCCAGGCAGCCAATTCCAAATCGAGTCGGTTCCTCGGCGGTAAAAATCACCAGCTCAATCGAGCGCTTCGGCTTGAATCCTGCACGCTGCAGTGCGCGAATGGCCTCAAGCCCTCCGAGCACGCCCACCGTCCCGTCGTACGAGCCGGCATTGGGAATTGCATCGATGTGCGAACCGGTCCCGATCGGCGCCAGCTCCGCATTGCCGCCTTCCCAGCGCGCAAACGTGTTCCCGACGGCATCCACCTTCAACTGGAGTTTCGCCTCTGCGCAAAGCCCATTGACATAAGCGCGCGCGCGCATGTCCGCATCCGAAAACACCACCCGCGTCACCTGCGGAGGCTCGGCTTCTGAAATCAGGGCCAGCGCCGCGAGCTGGTCTGCAAGCAAGCCGATGTTCACTTCAGGTTTAATTCCCATGCACCAACTCACTTCACCAGCGGATGCCGGCGCCAGTCTTTGTAGATAAGATACTTCGCAGCCGTCTTGCCCAGTGCGCCAAACCACTGTGGGCAGTACGGCGCCATCCAGATAAAATCCCCTGCCTCCACCGGATACCATGCATCCCCGAGGCGGTAAATACCGCCGCCCTCAAGCATCAACAGCCCGTGTTCCATCACATGCACTTCGACCATGCCCAGAGCCGCGCCCGGATCGTACGTCATCGTGTTGACTGCAAAATCGTAAGCAGGCCCATCCGGCATCAACGATCGAACCCGCAGCCCTTCATCTCCCATCAGGGCTACCGAAGCAATCGATGCTTCGTCGCCTACCACGATTTGCGCGACGTCATCGCTCTCACTCATCGCTCCATACGGTTTCTCGATCACCGCGGCCCGAGCGCGATCGACGGCGCGCACCGTATGCGCCGTTCCCGCGGGAACAAAGGCAAATCCATTCGCTGCCAGCGTCCATTCCTTGCTCCCCGCACTGAGCACCAGCTCACCCTCGAGCACATACACAAAGCGTTGCGCCGGGGCCGGCCCCAGAGTTCCATCCTTCAAAAACTCCGCCGTCATCTGCGTGAATCCAGCTCCCAGGCGCGGAGCCGCGTGCACCACAAAATCCACTCCCATCGCCCCCGGCAGTGGTGTGCGAATAAAAGTATCGGGCGTCTGCAGCAGGTGATCCGTCTTTAGGCTGCTTCGCGTAAATCCAAGATGTTGCAATCTCGACCTCGTGTCAGCATTCTAATCAACGCTCCCGGCAAAGCGCTTCAGAAACAGCTTCCCCACGAGCAGTGCCGCCTCCACATCTTCCACGTTTACCGCTTCCGCAGGATGATGACTGATGCCCTCGCGGGATCGCAAAAAAAGCATCGCAGCGGGAACCTTCGCAGCCATCACCATGGCATCGTGTCCCGCGCCGCTTGGCATCCGCTTGCTTTCGTAGCCGGCCGCCTCAATTGCCTCAGCCAGCATGGCGGTTAAGCTTTCATCCATGGGCACCGACGGCTGGTCCAGCCAATTCGTCCGTTCCAGCGTGACCTTGCGTGTTGCCGCGATTCCATTGGCCTTCGCAACCACTTCCTCAATCGCCGCAGTCCGAATTGCATCCGCCGCGTGTCGCGCGTCCAGGCTCACGTGCACACGGCCAGGCACGACGTTGGTCGCGTTCGGATCCACCGTAATTCTCCCCACGGTGGCCACCAGCCCATCGGTGCGCCGCGCCAACGCTTCAACTTCCACCATCCATTCCGCAGCCGCGGCCAGCGCATCCCGGCGCAGGTGCATCGGCGTGGTCCCTGCGTGGTTAGGTTGGCCTTTGAAGGTCAGGTTCAACCGCGTTTGCCCCGCAATGGCAGTCACCGCCGCTAAAGGCAGCCCCTCCACGTCAAGCACCGGCCCCTGTTCGATATGGATCTCCACAAACCCGGTCGCATCCGCGCTCATCACCGCGGCATCGATCACTGCCGGGTCCAAGCCAAAGGCGCGGATCGCTTCATCCATGCGCACGCCGTCTGTGTCTGTCAGTTCAAGCAACGCAGCATCGAACCGCCCCGCTACAGCACGGCTTCCCAGGAAAGGCGCGCCAAACCGAACGCCCTCCTCCTCTGAAAACGCGATTACCTCAATCGCAAAAGGAAAATGCATCTCCTGCGCAATCACAACCCACTCCAGCGCCAGCACTACGCCGAGCACACCGTCGAACGCCCCTGCATGCGGCACCGTGTCAACGTGGGATCCGAGCAGGAGCCGTTTATGCGTGCTCGCATCCGGTTGCCAAACGCCGCGAAGATTCCCCACCGCATCCACTTCGACGTTCATTCCCAGAGCTTCCATCCGGCTGCGCAGGTGCCTGTGAACATCGTGCATGGGCGCGGTCAAAAAACGCCGCGTCGTTCCGCCGATCTCTGCAATGCCTCCGTCTGCTGTTTCTGCCGGTTCCTCCGTCATCGTCGCAATCAGGCGGCATTCTGCAATCGCTCTCAGAGCGCGCTCTCTCATCGCCGCACCTCGTGTCCGCGCGCTTTGCCAACCCAGCCTTCCCTACCGTAAATCCGCTCCCCGCGCAGCCAGGTTTCCATCACACGCCCGCGCAAGGCCGCACCCAGATAAGGCGAAATCTTATGGCGAAAGTGCAGATCGTCGCGACCCACCGTCCACGCTGCATCGGGATCGAAGACAACAATGTCCGCATCCGCACCCGCTACAAGTGCGCCTTTTCGTCCCGCGAGTCCAGCCAGCCGCGCTGGCCACTCGCCCATCCACTCGCCCGTGCGTTCCGTCGCCGTCCTCAAGTCGAACCCGCGCTTCAACAATCCCGTCCATAGCACCGGAAGCGCCAACCCCAGGCTCGCAACTCCGCCCCACGCCAGGTCCCAGCGTCCCTCATCTTTGTGTTTCATTGCGGGTGGGCAAGGCGAGTGGTCCGTCGCGACCATATCGATCAATCCCGCTTCGAGCGCACTCCACAACGCCTCCCGATTGGCCTCGTCGCGAATCGGCGGAGCGCATTTAAACTCCGTCGCACCATCGCGAATTTCTCCGGCCGCAAACCACAAATAGTGCGCACAGGTTTCCACCGTCACCGGCACGCCCCGCAAACGCGCCTCGGCGAGCAGCGGCAAAGCCTTCGCGCTCGATAGATGAACAATGTGGATGTGCGCCTTGAACTCTTCCGCCAGCGCGATCAGCATGCCAATCGCTTCCGTCTCCGCTTCGTCCGGCCGCGAGGCCAGATACGTTGAATATTTGCGCCAATCCGCGCTCGCTGCATTAAGTCTCGCGGTCGCGCTCTCCACAGGCCCGGCGATCTCCGCGTGTGCCAGCAACGGCAATCCGATCGTCTTCAGGCGATCGAGCGCCAGCCTCAACTCTGTCTCGTCCACCCACGCAAATCCGTCAACTCCCGAGTCAATCAAAAAGCACTTGTAGCCTGCAACTCCGCCAACCCCCAGCGCATGCAGCGCCTCCGAATTCCCGCGCACCACGCCACCCCATGTTGCCCAATCCGTCCAGGTCTGTCCCTGTGCCGCTGTGCGCTTGGCTTCGAGCGCCTCCAAATCCGTCGTCTCGGGGATGCAATTCAGCGGCATATCCACCAGCGTGGTTACGCCGCCCGCAACCGCCGCCCGCGTGGCCGTCTCAAATCCTTCCCACTCCACGCGCCCGGGGTCGTTGATGTGAACGTGCGTGTCAACCAGACCCGGCAGCAAGACGCGATCGCCAAAGTCATGCAGCACGGCAGCGCGCGTCGCGTCGCCCCAGCTCCGCACCGCAACAATGCGCTCGTCTTCCACCACGAGTGTTGCGGCGGCCAATCCTTCGCCGGTCACCACGCGGGTCGATCGAAATGCCTGTGACATACTGTCTTTACTTTCGCTTGCCAGGGAGGTTGTGAGCAAGTTGGCCATCCCCACCCCACCCAACCCCGCGTTTCTTCGCCGCGCCATTGAACTTGCCGTGCAAAACGCCTCTTCGGGCGCCGGAGGTCCCTTTGCCGCGCTGGTCGTACTCGATGGAAAAATCGTCGGAGAGGGTGTGAACTCGGTCACCGCTGGCAACGATCCCACAGCCCACGGCGAAGTCAACGCAATTCGCGCCGCCTGCAAGGCTCTGGGCACATTCACGCTCGCGGGCTGCGAACTCTATACCAGTTGTGAGCCGTGCCCCATGTGTCTGGCCGCGTCCTACTGGGCCCGCCTCGACGCCATCTTCTATGGCGCCAGCGCCGCCGATGCTGCGCGCGCCGGCTTCGACGATTCATTTCTCTACAACGAATTCCTGAAAGATCAACCGGCGCGTTCGCTTCCCGCCACGCAGTTGCTCGCCGGTGAGGCGTGGGCCGCCTTCGCCGCGTGGATCGCCTCCTCGGGCAAAATCGAATACTGATCCGCGCCAATCGACTCCATAAATCGATCCGTTTGCAGGATTTCGCTTACCCAAGTTCATCCTCCCATCCGAAGTTCGCCAATCCCAATCCAGCACGCAATTCCAATCAGGGAAAACCCGCGCTAGCACTTCACCTGAGTGCCCTCGGTGCCACAGCATCTTTTACCGAATCGCTCCTACGATGAGGTCAGTTGCTGCGCCTGGTTCACTTGTGTCACACCGTTGCAGCTCGTCTTTCCTGAAACCTTCGCGAGAATTTCCGCGAAGATGTGCCGCTCGGCACAAGGGGTCGCGTGGAGCCACTCATGTGCAAGAAGTCTGTTCCTAGCTCAAATTCGATGAAGCCGGCAATCCGCAAGCGTTTTTCCAACAAGGTTCTGGCCTCCGCTTCGAGCGCACTCAGCGTCCCTTGCATTCCTGGCCGCGAATTCAAAGTGCCTCTCTCCACAAGGTGCCAACGCCTTCCATCGCTTCTTATTACGTTATTTTCTCTTCTCCTGTTTTCGCCCTTTCTCGCGCACGCGCAAGGCGGCTCTGTCTCCTGCACGCCACAGGGCAGCGCATTCTGTTCGGTTCCGGTTGGTTCCGCATCCTTGCAAAATCAGGTTGTGGTTCAGGCTCACCGCTCCGGCACAGTCGCCCAGGTGAAAGTCCTCACTCTGGGTTCACCCAGCCTTGATTTTTTCATCCCTCCCTCCCCCGGTTTCAGTTGTAATGGCGCCCTTCTTGCTGCGGGCACCGGCGCCTGCTCGCAGTCAATCGTTTTCACACCCACCTTCCCGGGCCTGCGCGCCGGCGCAATCGTTCTCCTCGATAGCGGCGGAGTTGAACTTGGCGCCGCCTTGCTTTCCGGGACCGGGAGCGCGGGATTGGGGGTGCTTGTCCCTGGCAACACAATCACCGTCGCAGGCGTTTACCGCGATTGGACTTCCAGCGAAGACAATATCCCGGCCACTGCGGCCAACCTCGATCAACCATCGAGCCTCGTTTTCGACGGCGCGGGCAATCTCTTCATTGCCGATAGCGCGCACAATCGCATCCGCAAAGTCACGGCACCGGTTCCTCCCGCGACTATGGGCACCATTTCCACGATTGCAGGAACCGGCGACGGAGCTTATCAGGGCGATGGCGTGCCCGCGCTCTCGACTCCGCTCAACACGCCTTCCGGCCTGGCCATTGATGGCGCGGGCAATCTCTTCATTGCCGATACTCTCAACAATCGCATTCGTAAGGTCGATGCGGTCACGGGCATCATCACCACCATCGCGGGGAATGGCGAACCGGGGTCCGCAACCAAGGTAGGCGATGGCGGTTTGGCCGTCCAAGCCAATCTCAACCAGCCCCAGGGTGTTACGGTCGACGCCAACGGCAATCTCTACATCGCCGACACGGCCAATCAGCGTATCCGCCGCGTCGACGCCATTACCGGTCTCATCACCACGGTTGCCGGTGATGGCCAGCCCAGTGCGAACGGAGACGGCAAAGGAACCTATACCGGTGACGGAGGGCCCGCCGCGCAAGCCGGGCTCAGCCTCCCCTATGCGGTTGCCTTCGATTCCTCCGGAAACATGTACATCCCCGATTCCGCCAACAACGTCATCCGCATGGTGAATTCGGCCGGAACCATCAGTACCGTGCAGATGCCCGGCGGACACACGCTCAATACTCCCTCCGGAGTCGCCGTCGATGCTGCCGGCAATCTGTATATTGCCGACACCCAGAACTCCTGCATCCGCAAGCTCGACTTCGCGGCAGGCACACTTGTTACTTTGACCTTCAACGGAGCGAACGTCGTCAGCCCTGCCGGCATTCCGGGATCGGCGCAGATCTACGCGCCCATGGGTCTTTGGATCGATGGAACCGGTAACGTTTACTTCGCCGACTTTTACGACATGCTCGTCGAAGAAATCCAAAGCAGCGTCTCGGTACTGAACTACACCGGTACGCCGGTTCGACAAGGGCAGCAATCCGCCCCGCAGAATCAGATCCTCGAAAATGACGGCAACCTGCCTCTGACGCTTGGCTCGATCACATTCGACGCCAATGCCGCTGTCAACGCTGCGAAAAGCAGCTGCCCCGATGGCTCGCCCACCTTGGCAATCAACTCCGGCTGCCTCGTCGCTGCCATCTTCGCGCCGTCAGCCGCCGGCGATCCCTTGCTCGGAAACATTGACGTTGACGATGTATCGGTGAATCCGCGCCTGGATATCGTGTTGGTGGGCAACGCCACAGCCGTCAACTCAACCGTCACCACGCTCGCGTCCAATCCGAATCCATCCGCATTTGGCGCGCCGGTCGCGCTTGCCGCAACCATCACCACCGGAGACAACACCGGAAACCTCACCGGCACGGTCAGTTTCTACGATGGCGCTACTCTGCTCGCTTCGCAGGTCAAGGTTGCAACGCCTTCCGTCACGGTCGGCACAACCACCACGACAACAGCCGGTTTCACAACCGCTTCGCTTGCCGTGGGAACTCATGCACTGACCGCGTTCTACGACAACACGAACGACCCTACCCACTTCAGCAGCACGTCCACGCCGGCTGTGAACCAGGTCGTTCGCGAAGGCACAAGCACGGTTCTCGTCTCCACTGCTAACCCGTCCGCAATCGGTCAGAATGTCACTTTCACCGCCACGGTCGCGCCCTCTGCCGGCGGCGGCGTCTTGCCCGACGGAACCGTCACCTTTACCGACGGCGCAACAACGCTCGATACTGTAGCTCTCACCGCGAGCGGAACCGCCGCCTTCTCGACCGCCACCCTGGCCAATGGTCCCCACGCGATCACCGCCGCGTATAGCGGAGATCTCGCCATTCAGGTCTCTCCAAGTGTCTCCGCTTCGCTGGGCCAGGATGTGCTCGCGCCTTCTGTCGCCGTCGTGACCTCGGCGCCCAATCCTTCCAGCTTTGGCAACCCCGTCACCTTTGCCGTTGTCGTTACCTCCAATGGTGGTGCGGTACCTGCAGGTTCGGTTGCCCTAGTCGACGGCGCCCGGCAAATCGATTCCATGACCCTCGACAGCACGACCGGATCGGGCGCCTTCACCCTTTCATCCCTCGCCGTTGGCCCGCATCCCATCACCGCATCGTATGCGGGCGATCCGTATAACCGCTCCTCCGTCTCTCCGTCCATAACCCAGATCGTCAGTCAGGCACAAACCGCAACAGCCGCCTCCGCCAATCCCAATCCGGCAGTGGTTGGTGCAGAAGTCTCCATATCGGCAGCCGTAAAAGCAATTCAGGGCGTTTCCTCGCCTTCCGGAACCGTCCAGTTCACTGATACCGTCAACGGCGCAACCGCCAACCTTGGAACTGTGCCGCTTTCTGCGTCCGGAACCGCTGCCATCAGTCCGGCGCTGGCGATCGGTGCCCACTCCATCGTCGCTGCCTATAGCGGCGATACCAACGACACCCCCTCAAGCTCTGCGCCCATGGTGCTCGTCGTCCAGCAGGCCGTTACGGCCACCCAGATCGCGTCCAGCCCCAACCCCTCCGTCGTCGACACCGCCGCCAACTTCACCGCCAGCGTCTCCGGCAATGGTGGAACTCCCACCGGCACGGTGAACTTCTTCGCAGACGGCTTGTCCATCGGGTCCTCGACCCTCAACGCCAAAGGCATCGCCACACTCGCGTATTCCGGCCTCGCCTCGGGAACGCACGCCGTCACAGCCACCTATTCCGGCGACCCAAACGATCAGGCCAGCACGTCCTCCGCGATCAGCCAGGTTGTCGGCACCATTCCCACCATCACCGCGCTGGCTTCTTCCGGCACGCCGGGCTCCCACTCCGAAATCGTCCTGCTCTCTACCGTCGTCGGAGCCAGCGGCCCCACTCCCACCGGGTCCATCACCTTCACCACGGGGACCACGACCTTCGGCTCGGCTCCGCTGAATTCCGACGGCGTCGCCTCTTTCGTCCCAAATCTTGCTGTTGGCAACTCGAGCGTGGTCGCCGTCTATAGCGGCGATCCTTTGCATTCGCCATCCACTTCCCCGGCGGTCTCCATCGCGGGCACCGTCACAAGCTTTGCAGTAACCGTTCTTCCCGCCAGCGTCACGATTGCCACCACGCAGAACGCCACGGTGAGTGTCGGCTTGACTTCCGTCGAGGGGTTCTCCGACACCATCGGCCTCGGTTGCGCCTCCTTGCCCGCCGGGGTCAACTGCCACTTTTCCAGCCCAACCGTCGCTCTCGGCTCCAACACCACCGCGGCCGCCCAGCTCATCATCGACACCAACAACCCGCTTGGCGGCGGAACCTCTGCGTCGATTTCCTCTCACACGCGGGCTCGCCCTTTTCTAGCCGGCCTCCTGCTTCCGGTCTGCGCCGTTTTCTGCATCCTCTTCGCGCGCCTGCGCAGATCTTCTTTCGCATCCCTGCTCATCCACGCCGCCTTCGCTCTCGCATGCACTCTCTCGCTCACCGCCTGCAACGCCTTCACGCAAGCCAGTGCCTCGCCGGGGACGTATGTCATTCAGGTCACAGGCACCGGGGGCCACAGCAACATCACCCAATATCAGAATGTGACCATCCACATCACGAAATGATGCGCGCTTCCTTGCCTGGCGGTTCCCCTTCCTCCGCCCTCGGGGATTTCCGCTGGGAAGCGAGCCTGTCCCCAATCGCCGCAGAAAGCTTGCGCATTCCCGAAACGACAGCGCGCGGAATCGGCTGCTATCCCGCCGTACCGCAATCAGGGAAGTCCCTCTCGCCGCGTGATTCGTATCACGGTATGCCGTCCCATTCCCCTTTAGCCTCAAATCGGAGGCGAGTCCACAAATCCCGCCCCACCAGACAAGAGGAGGTTTTATGGCCTACGTAGTCACGGATGCATGTGCCAAGGATTTTGTCTGCGTCGCGGAGTGTGCCACTGCCGCGATCGCTCCCACCGTCGGCGACCCTGTTGCCGGCACCGTCTCTCAAGTGTTCATCAATCCCGACGAATGTATCGATTGCGGCAACTGCGCCGACATCTGCTGTCAGCACGCGATCTTCCCGCTCGACGATCTGCCACCTGAAAAGGCTGGGTTCGCCCAGAAGAATCGTGCCTACTTCAACGCCTGAGCCGCTTCCGGCCGCTCTCCGGGGGCACGCCGCAGGGCCGCACGCCGTTACTGCTGGACCGATGCATCGGCATTGGGCGCAGTTTTCGGTGCCGTCCCACTTGGCGGCGCCGCGGGAGTAGCTGCCGGCGCTACGGGTTCCGTCGTCGCATTCGGCACAGCCACTGCCGGAGCCGTCGCCGGCGTTTGTGCCGCCAGTTCACGCGGCAGCATCGTTACGGGCAGCGTCAAAGTCTGTACCGTGGTCGGATCGTCGCGCAGCCGCAGGTACAGCGTGCCATTGGCGGGGTGCGGCACCGTCAGTTGCGTTCCCGTGAAGTCCGCTGGGACGTCGGTGGCGTTATTCAAGTCCGGAGCCGACCCAATCGAAGAGGAAAGAAACAGGTTCGCGCCGGTCAGCGTGCAGGCTTTCGACACTGCCCTAGGGCAGCGCAACTCCTTGAATGCCGGTACGCGCACCAGCGTTCCCAGCGGCAGCCAATCCCCGGCCACGCCCTGGCCCGACATCGCCCGTACCTGCACCGGCCCGAAGGCCGACGTGCCGAACCGCGCCAGTGGCTCAATCATCGCAATCGCCGTCTTCGCATCTTCCAGCATCAGCCCGGTATCCGTCAGCGACAACACCGTCCTGAAGCTGCCGTCCGAAGCCGCAACTTCCACCCTCTCATCCCGCGCAAAGTTTCCTGGAATCTTCGATTTGAGAAAGAAAACCAGTTTCCCATCCACCGGCAGGTCGTCTACGTTCGCCAAATGCACCGGTGAAGCCGCCGCCGAGGCATCTTCCTGAATGCCTTTGTTCAGCAGCGTGATCTGCGGCCTCGGCGGTTCCACCGTGACTGGAACTTTCAGTTGCCGTCCATCCTGCAGTTGGACCTTTGCCGAATAGTCTTTCCCCGCTTCCAGGCTATCGGTCGGCTTGTCGAAGGCCATTGTCAGCTGGTCGGCATCCTGTACTCGATTCAGCTTCAGTGGCTTCAGCGCCATCCCATCCAGCTCCGCCTTGGCCACTTCGTCCAGTCGGTTTCCCTTTAGCACTGCCTCCTGGTCGCCGGCGCTCATCGTCAGCCGGTCCAGGGACGCGGCCTCAGCATAGGCCGTCAGCGCCACCGTATCGGGCTTTGCCAGCCCGTATTGATAGACCTCGACAGTCAAGGGCCCCGGCTGCGCTTCCTTCATCGGCACGGCCACTTCCAGCGAATCCTGCTTCGGAGTCTTCCACGTCAGCTTCACGGTCGCGCCGCCTTGAGCTCGCTCTTCCACTCGCTCCACGCAAAGTGAGCTGTCGTCTTCAAGGTGCAAGGTGTCTTCGCGGCCCACCACCAGTGCCGACTGATCGCCGGCGGCCAGCGACCACTTGCCCGATTGCGCCACATGCAAATGAAAATGCGGGCCTTCCCAATCCTCAAAGCCCCACTTCCCGCGCACCGACGCGGTCAAGTCTCCCTCAGGCAGCGCAGGTGCCGGGTACGCCAGCACCAGCCCGCCCGCCGAGGGATCGGCCTTCACCGCCAGGTCAAGCGCCGCGGCCTTCGCATTGGTCTGGCTCTCCACATGCAGCGTAATCCCATGCGTCAGCTGCGTCGAAAACACCACCGGCGCTCCTTCAGCCGGAAGCACGAGGCCGGGCTTCAGCGCGCAGAACTTGTCCTCGGCATTCACCGGGTGCAACGGCGGAGCCTTCACGGGTCCAACCGGCGGCAGCGCTATCACCACCACCGACTTCGGGTCGCGGAACGAAGGCGGAACATTCAGCCGCAGATTCAGCGTGTCGTCCACCGGCAGCGCCAGAGCCGGAATGTACTGGAAATGCGCCGTGTGCAGCGAAGACAGAATCCGTGCCGTATCCAGGATTGCCCCCACATAGGGGCTGAACGTGCCCGCCCCGGCCAGCGTCGAGTAGCTGAGCTGGTTCATCAGGTCCCCGGTCGCACCATTCGCCAGTTGCGTCACCATCGACTGCGTATTCGCATCGTCCAGCACCAGGCCGTCCGTATGTTGCACCAGGCACGGCGCCTGCTGATCGCTCGGCTTGTCAAAGCAATCTTTATCCACCCTGATTCCCAGGCTGCGGGCGGCCTTTTCTGCCCGGTCTTTCAGCAACTTGGGATCCGTCTGCGAGGTCACCTTCACCTCCGCCAGGTACGATTCCAGGCGCATGCGGTCAAGACTTGCGGCCTGTAAATCTTGGCTGGCGCGCACAAACGCCCCCGGCAGCTTCGTCACCGCGTTGCGCAGCGTACTGAAGTCTCCGCCTGTCTCCGGCGCCAGAAAGACCAGCGCCTGCTGCGCCTCCGCCGGAACCGTAACAAACACGCCTTCGTTCCGCACCTCGCGGTTCCACGTCTCCACGCGATGGAACCAGTCCGCGGGCGGCTGATTCGTCGAGCCCCGCAGAAACGCAACAATCAGAACGAATCGCGTGGTCTGGCTCTCGGGAAAATCCGGATGAATCCAGAGGCGGTCGCCGGCAAGCAGATTGGGCACTTCCCCAATCGGCAAAGTCACCGTTCCGCGCTTCACATGAATATCGACTTTAGGACCAGAGAGATCGAAGGCAGGGGCATCGGCAAGCAGTCCTGTTGATGCAAGAACCCAGAACAGCAAAAGGGGCAAAGTACGGCGCATACTCTCTATTGTACGAATTCACGCCGCCAAAATCAGCTTGCTGCCACCGATCGGATACACTGTCAGTTGTATAGCTTTACCCCGGGAATTAGTTTATTGTGTTTCTCAAAACCGTAGGGTACAGAGATCAAAGGACTATGGCCACCTATTTTGTAATTGGGCCGCCAAATAGCCAGCATGGCTCTACAGAAATGCAACTCTGAGATTCACAAACGTTATTCCGTTTCCTCTCGTCCGATCGCCCGAGTTTGTTCTTCAATATCTTGACCCCGGCGACCGCCTGAGGATCGAAAAAATTGAAAACGAGCTGCTCATTCTCGCCTGCAACACGGCCATAATCGCATCTCGGAATTGATGGTTACCGAAGGCAATCGCTGAAGTGCTTTTCGCTGGTGGAAGGCGCCTTTTCTTGCGTTCGTAAAATTTGCGCGTATTCCGTATCTGCTCTGGAGATTCCGAAACCATACCTTCCCATCAGGTGGAATCGGGATCGCTCTCAGTGCGAAGAGCAAGACGTATGGAGATGAGGATTATGAAATCGATAAAAGATGCGCACGGCAGCGTAGACGTCAATAACCTCAGCATTCCCGATGCCGAAGAAATGATCGAAGAAGCTCTCAACGAGTTGACTTATTCTTCCGATCCCGGGCTGGCGCGCGTCCTCCATTTCCTGGCGCCGCCCGGCTATCAGGCCATCGTCGAGCTGTGCAGCGAAAACGGCCGCAGCAAGCGCCGCAACGCCTTTGCCGATTCATGGTCGCCTGAAGAAGATGAGGTGCGCATCTACTTCGAGCGAATTTCCGATCATGAACCGGCGCCGCGGCCCGCGCGCACTTCCCGCGTATCCCTTAGCAACGTCGACGATGACGACGACGATGGCCAGGAAGGCCAAATCCCCGCCGACCTCGATGTGCGCGTCAAAGAGCTCTGCGCGGCCCTGGCTGAGGCGGAACGCGGCGGCCACGCCTTCATCGCGCTTAAATGGTTCCGCGATTCGTTTCTGCCCCGCAAAGCTTTTCGCTGGAATCAGCATCCCGAGTCCCGCCAGGCCGTCCTCGCTGAAGCGATTCAGCGAGGCGTCGTGCTGACCAGCAAAATTGCAAACCCCAAAACCCCGGCCTATCCCACCACCACCATTCGCCTCAATCGCGCCGAAGCCGGAATTCCAGAAGAAGCCCAACGCTTTCATCCCGTCGAAGTGCAGGGGGATTCCATCGTCGAAACCATTGAAGACGAGCGGGGCGAATTGTGAGTTGTTACTTTCTTGAATCCACCGCCTTCATCAAGCTCTTTGTTCGCGAGCCGGGCACCGACGCGCTCATTCGCCTCATGGAGGCCGTTGAAGACAATCGCAAGCTCATCTCCTCCTCTACGCCCCTCGAAGTCTATGCGGCCATACGCCGCCGCGAGCGTGCCGGCGCCATCTCCGCGGAAAACGCTGCCGCCGCTCTCGATATCCTGCGCCTCGAAGCCGCACGCATGGTGCAGGAGCCGCTCAATCCCGCCGTCCTCGAAGCCGCGCGTCAGTTGATTGATCGTTCCGCCCTGCGCTGGCCTGACACGCTTCAGCTTGCCGCCGCCATTGCCGCGCGCGACATGTTTCAGGGCACTGAAATCATCTTCGTGTCCTCATCCTCCCAGTTGCTCGATGCTGCCAGGACAGAAGGCTTCCAAACCCTCAATCCCGCCAACGAAGCCTGAGAATCTCATTCCCCGCATGAGACATCCCCTCGCCGAACTCCGCATCTTACGGTCTGGTCGTTAACCCCGTATCGGAGAAAAATCATGAGCGTTGGCAGCATCGAAGAGCTATTCATCGACGAACTAAAGGACTTGTATTCCGCCGAACACCAGATCACCAAAACCCTTCCAAAATTGGTGAAAGCGGCTACCACACCCGAACTAAAGAAAGCATTTGAGAACCACTTGAAAGAAACCGAGGGCCAGATCGAGCGCCTCGATCGCGTATTCGAGATTCTTGGCAAGAGCCCGCGTGGAAAAACCTGCGCGGGTATGAAGGGTGTTCTCGAAGAGGGCGCGGAAATGCTGAAAGAAACGGAGGAGGGTTCGATCCGCGATGCTGCCCTCATCTCGGCTGCGCAACGCGTGGAGCACTACGAGATGGCCGGCTATGGAAGCGTCCGCGAATACGCGAAGCTGCTTGGCCAGAACGAGATTGCTAAGCTGCTTGAGAAAACCCTCGAGGAAGAAAAGGCCGCCGACTCCAAACTCGGCCAGGTTGCCAGGCAGGTTAACCCGGCAGCGCTCCAACCCGCGTGATTTGATTTATGTATTCAAACTTGGGTGCCCCAGGTCTCGATTCCGAGGCCTGGGAAAGCGCCAATTCCTCCGTTGATCAGGGCTTTTCTTCGCGTCGAAATCCGTTCGCTCGTTCAAACTCCTCGCGCAACCCAGGCGTCCGCAAATTCTCGCGTAAATACGCCAGCCGCTGCTCCAGGGCGAATAGTGCCCGCTCCACGTTGTCGGTGTTCGTGCGCGCAATATCGCGCCACATCGAATAAGGGCTGGCGCCCAGTCGCGTCATCTCCCGCAAGGCGCGTCCGCCCACATCCTTCAGCTCCGGCGCGTCACCGACTTCGTCTTCAAGCAGCGCGCTCAGAGCCGTCGCCACAAACTGCGGCAAATGGCTGACCCATCCCACGAGTTCATCATGACGGGAAGCGTCGATGTCGAGCGCCTTCGAACCCATTGACGGCACCAGCTCCCGCCATCCGCGCGCCAGTGCCGCCGACGCCGCTGACCGGTCCCAGGCAGCATCGTCCGTGAACAGCCAGACCGCGTCTCGAAATAGGTGAGCATCTGCTAACTCTGCACCGCCGCGTTCTTTCCCTGCCATGGGATGACCCGGCAAAAACCCTGCGCGCGCCGGCGAATTGAACAACCGTCCCGCCGCCGCCGTGATCTGCGCTTTGGTGCTTCCCACATCGGTGACAAGATGCTCTGGCCCCAGCACCCCGGATAGCTGCTCCATCCAGTCCAATGTCGAGTAAATCGGCACCGCCAGCAAAACCACCTGGCTCGCCCGCGCAGCCTCAAGCGCGTCGCTTGCAAGCCCGTCCACCGCGCCCATAGCCAGCGCCTTCTGCGCGCCCTCGACCCCGCGGTTCCACCCGGTGATTTTGCCCTTGAAACCCGCCCCACGCAGCGCCAGGCCCACCGATGTGCCCAGCAGGCCAGTCCCCAGAATGGCGATGCGCTCGATGATGGCAGTTCCCTTTCTTTTGTGCGGGTTAGCACTCGCTAACTCCGCTGGCTCTTCACAGCGTCCTGCCCACAGCCCCTGCAATCACCCGCAGCTCTTCCACCAGCTTCTCGAATTGATCGAAATACAACGTCTGCGCCGCGTCCGAAGCTGCTTTATCCGCGTTGGGATGAATCTCAATCAGCAGCGCATCCGCTCCCGCTGCCACCGATGCCTTCGCCATCGCCGGAACCATGTCGCGCCGTCCCGTCCCATGGGAAGGATCGCCCACGATCGGCAGATGCGATAGCTTTTTCACCACAGGAATCGCCGCGATGTCCATCGTGTTGCGCGTCGAAGTCTCGTACGTCCGAATGCCGCGCTCGCACAAAATCACGTCGTAGTTGCCGCCGGAAAGAATGTACTCGCTCGACAACAGCAGTTCCTCAATGGTCGCTGCCATTCCACGCTTCAGCAGAATTGGCTTGCGCACCTGCCCCAGTTCGCGCAGCAGGTTGAAGTTCTGCATATTCCGCGCGCCCACCTGGAGGCAATCCACGTAGGGCAGCATCGCTTCAATCTGCGCAATCTCCATCACCTCGCTCACCGTGAGCAGGCCATGCGCGTCGGCGGCCTCGCGCATAAGTTTCAGTCCGTCGATTCCCAGTCCTTGGAACGCATACGGCGAACTGCGCGGCTTGAACGCGCCGCCACGCAGAAACCCGCCGCCCGCCGCCTTCACGCACGCCGCGGTCACCATAATCTGGTCGCGGCTCTCGATCGCACACGGTCCTGCAATAATCGCGACTTTCTTTCCGCCCATCGTCGCGCCATTAGGAAACTCGACCACGGTGCCTTCCGGTCGAAACGCACGACCCGCCAGTTTGTACGGCGCCGTAATTCTGTGCACATACAGCACGCCCGACAGCAGTTCGAACTTCCGTAAGTCCACCCCCGCGGTCGGGCCCACGCCTGCCAGAATCGTCTGGCTCGCGCCCGTCGTGCGGTGAACGTTCACCCCTGCTTCCACCATCTGATCGATCACTGCATCGATCTGTTCTTCGGTGGCCTTCTCTTGCATCGCGACAATCATTGCTTGTTCCCCGTCTCGGCGTCTGTTGCGCCTGTCCCATGCCCCGCCGCTCCATCCCCGCCGCGATGCGCCTGCGTCGCGGTCGACTCCGATGGATGTGCCTGGGCGTTTCGTTCCGACGCCAGCTCGTCCCGCTGCAAGGCCCGCATCACGTCGATAATGCGCTCGTAGATATGCGTCAGCTCAATGTCCGGTAAAGGGCCCTTGTTAGCCGCGCGCACGTTGGAGTAAATCACCTTCTCGCGCGCAGGCTCGTACACCGGCAATTGCGTGGCGGCCTTCAGGTGGCCAATCATCTGCGCCGCCCGTGCCCGCTCACTCAACAACTCCACAAGCTGTCGATCCAGAGCATCAATTTGATTTCGCAACTCTTCCAGCGTCATTCCGTCCTCATGCTGAACCCTTGACTGCCATCTTCCTGTCTTGACTATTGCTGAGAGCCTCGCCGCACGATTCCAACAACTGAAAAGCTATAAGCTAAAAGCTAAGAGCCGCAGCCGGCAGATGCAGACCCTCGATAAATCGTGCCACCGCTTTGGGCGCCGCGTCCGCCGTCGACTTCTCAATCAACTCCACAATGGCGCTTCCTATTACTGCCGCATCCGCAAACTTCGCCACCTGCGCCACGTGTTCCGCATTCGAGATGCCGAACCCCAAAGCCACCGGCAAGCTCTTTCCTTCCGCGTCGGGACACTTCCGGATACGCGCCACCAGAGCCTCCGCGTCGCTCGTCAGGCTCTGCTGCGTGCCCGTAATTCCCACGCGCGAAATTGCATAGATGAATCCCTTCGAATGTGCCGCAATCGCCCGCAGCCGCTCGTCTGGACTCGTCGGCGCCGCCAGAAAAATGGGCGCCAGTCCCACCCGCGCCATCTCCGCCAGGTACTCGTCCGCCTCTTCCACAATCAAATCCGTCACCAGCACGCCGTCCGCTCCAGCCGCCGCCGCTTCGTCGGCAAACTTGCGCAGCCCATAGCGCAAGATGGGATTGAAATAAGTGAAGATCACCAGCCCCGCTCCGGACCGCGCCGCGCGAATCTCCGCCGCCACCTTCAGCACATCCACCAGCCGCGTTCCCCGCGCCACCGCCCGCTCGCTGGCTCTCTGAATCACCGGCCCATCCGCAAGTGGATCGCTGAACGGCACGCCCAGTTCAATCACATCCGCGCCCGCATCGATTGCTTCCACCGCAATCGCCGTCGTGGCCTCAAGCGACGGATCCCCCGCCGTCAAATACACCACCAGCCCCGGCTTGTGATTGAAAGTGATCGCCATTGCACTAACTTCTGAATTTTCTCCACAACGTTGTCATCCCGAGCGAAGCGCTTTCAGCGGAGCCCTTTCGTCTTTTTACAGCGAAAGGAGGAAAGCCACCAACCCTGTGCGAGCGAATAGCGTGCGTCTGCCCCACCGCAGGTGGTTACAGCTTCAACTCCTCCGCCAAAATGCCCATATCTTTGTCGCCGCGTCCCGAGAGATTTACTACCAGTATGTCATGTGCCGCCATCGCCGGAGCCCTCTTCACCGCCTCCGCAACCGCGTGTGCGCTCTCCAGCGCTGGCAAGATTCCCTCTGTCCGCGCCAGCGTCACCACGGCCTGCAAAGCCGCCGCATCGTCCTGCGAAACATACTCCGCGCGCCCCGAATCATGCAGCGCCGCATGCTCCGGTCCAATCGACGCATAATCCAATCCCGCCGACACCGAGTGCGTCAGCGCAATCTGTCCATTCTCGTCCTGCAACACATACGAAAACGTCCCTTGCAGCACTCCCGGCGATCCGCCCGCGAAACGCACCGCGTGTTCGCCCAGCGCTGTCCCGCGTCCGCCCGCCTCCACGCCGATCAGCCGCACATTTTTCTCCGGAATGAACTCGTAGAACGCGCCAATCGCGTTTGACCCCCCGCCCACGCACGCAATCACCGCCGTCGGCAGCCGTCCTTCCTTCTCCAGAATCTGTGCCTTCATCTCCCGGCTGATGCAGCGATGAAAATCCCGCACCATCGTCGGATACGGATGCGCCCCCAGCGCGCTGCCCAGCAAATAGTAGGTCGTCCGCACATTCGTTACCCAGTCCCGCATCGCCTCGCTGATCGCGTCCTTCAGAGTCTTCGATCCCGCGCTCACCCCGCGCACCTCCGCGCCCAGCAGCCGCATGCGCATCACATTCAGCGACTGCCTCGCCATGTCCACATCGCCCATGTAGACCACGCATTCCAGGCCCAGCAGTGCGCACACCGTAGCTGTCGCCACGCCGTGCTGGCCCGCACCCGTCTCCGCGATAATCCGCTTCTTGCCCATGCGCTTCGCCAACAGCCCTTGGCCGAGCGCGTTGTTGATCTTGTGCGCTCCCGTGTGCAGCAGGTCTTCGCGCTTCAGGTAGATCTTTGCGCCCCCCAGTTGTTCGCTCAGCCGTTTTGCAAAATACAGCGGCGTCGGTCGTCCCGCAAAGTCCTTCAGAAGTCCCGCCAGCTCCGTTTGAAACGCCGCGTCCGCCTTGGCCGCCTCGTACGCGGCCTCTAATTCCACCAGCGCCGCCACCAGCGTCTCCGGCACATACCGCCCGCCGTAAATCCCAAACCGCCCCGCCCGCGCTTCTGCCTGTCCCGAGGGAAGAATGATTGATGCCATCTGTGCCAACCTCCTGCGCTCACGCCGCACACCCGCAGTCTGTTCAGTGTATAAGAGCGTCACTTCACACCCGGTTCTTCGCCAGCCTGCTCTCGCACGGCAAGCGCCCTTTGACGCGCTCTAACGAAATTCGATCTCCGCGCCGATAAAGGAGAGGATTTCTTGCTCCATCGAGCTTGAACTGGCGTGCCTATGATTCCGGCTTTCCTCCCCGTGAAGGTCTATCGAAAAATTCGCGAAATCTCCATGTTCTTGGCTCTCCTGTTCGTCTCGTCTCAGCTACGCCCCCTCGCGTCCGCTCCTCATCCCACACTTACCAGCGCACGCGTCGCACATGGATTGACAGCCGAAGAAGCATCCAGGCACTATCCCATTCGCATCCAGGCGGTTGTCACGTATTACGATCCTTCTCCCAATCCCCGGCATTCTGTCCTCTTCATCGCCGACTCCTCTGCCAGCATCTACGCGGCGTTGATCGCAACCCCCACCCCCCCCATCAAAATCGGCGATCTGGTCGAGGTTACCGGAAAAAGCGGCCCCGGAGAATATGCGCCCGTCATTGACTATGCCCAGGCGCGGCGCATCTCCGCTGCGCAGTTGCCATCGTCTGCCCCCGGCGTGAGCATGGCTTCCATGCTTGCTGGAGAAGTCGATGCGCAATGGGTCGAAATACAGGGCGTCGTCCATGCCGTGCACGCCGACGGCCGCCACGTCTACTTCGACCTCGCCGTGCGTGACGGCGACATCACGGCCATGATGGTTCAAACCAATCAGGCAGACTTCAGCTCCCTCGTCGACGCCACCGTCGCCATTCGCGGAAACGAAGGAACCGTCTTCAACAACCAGCGTCAGCTCACTGGCGCTCACCTTCTGTTCCCGGGTATCGACGCGCTCCGCGTCCTCAAACCTGCCCCCTCCGCCCCATTCGACCAGCCTGTCCAGCCGCTTGCTGGGTTGTTGCACTTTTCCCCGTCGAGTGGACTCAGCCACCGCGTCCATGTGCAGGGAACTGTCACGCTGCATTGGCCGGGACGCATGCTCTGTGTCGAGAACGACGGGCACGGCCTCTGCGCGCAAACCGACCAGGCAGACCCGCTTGCCCGCGGCGATCGCGTCAACCTCCTCGGCTTTCCCGCCCTCGGAGCCTTTACACCCACCCTGCTCCACGCCCAATACAAGCCGCTCAACCTGCAAGCTGCCGTTCCCCCCGTCCCAGTCACCGTCGACCAGGCGCTCACCGGTGCCCAGGATTCCCGGCTCGTGTCGATCCAGGCTCGCCTCATAGGCCACGATGAGTCCGCAAGCGATCCCACCATCGCTTTATCCGCCGGCGACTCAATCCTTTCCGCCGTCCTCCCCCGCAAATATCTTGCCCAGAGTCTCCTCCTCCCTGAGGGCAGCGTCGTCAAAGTCACCGGAATCTGTTCGACCCAGGCCGATGGTTCGCATCGAGATTCCACTTCAGGCTTCCCCGTGCCCACTTCCATCCGGATCCTGCTCCAGTCGCCCGCCGACGTCGCCGTCCTCCACAAACCCTCCTGGTGGAATGCATCCCACACCCTGCGGGTCCTTGCTCTGGCTTTGCTTGTCGCACTCACCGGACTCTCCCGTGCCACGATTCTCGCCCAACGCGTAAAACGCCAGTCCCATACCATTCGCGATAGCGAGGCCCGCTTCCGCCACCTCGCCACCCACGATGCCCTCACGGAATTGCCCAACCGCGCGTCCGTTCTGCAATCTCTTGAAATCGCCGCGGGAATTGCGCGCCAAACCGGTGGCTCGGTCTGCGTCGCCCTCATCGACCTCGACCATTTCAAGCACATCAACGACACCTTCGGCCACGTCGCTGGCGACGAAGTGCTCCGTCAGGCCGCCCGCCGTCTGGCCTCGGCCGTCCGGTCCACCGACGTGATCGGACGCTACGGCGGCGAGGAATTCCTGATCGTCTTCAACGATATGGAGCTCGAAAACGGCATCGCCCGGTGTGAGCTTGTGCGCCAGGCCCTTTGTGACCGCCCCATCCGGTGGAACGATCAGGATCTGGCCATCACCTGTAGCATCGGTGTGGCAGCGGCACGCATGGTCCAGGGCCCCGTCCCCGTCCTCGTCTCCCGCGCCGACGATGCCATGTATGCCGCGAAATCCCAGGGCCGCAACCGCGTCGTGAGCGCCTCCTCGCTCATCGCCGCCGACCTCGCCTGCTTCGCCGGCGGCATGTAACCTTCCGCTTCACAAATTGCGAAACGGTGCAGGTTGCAAAAAAACGTTCGGGCGGCAGGTCGCGGATTCATCCCCGACAAATAAATGTTGGGGTTCAACCCTTGGGACCGGGTCTGAATTGAGGAGTCTTTCACCAAGTTGTTTAGAATGATGGGTTTTTGCCGTGCTGACTTTCCACGCGCACAAGCTACCGATTTGCAGGCAATTTCCTCGTTTCGTCGCATAATCAATCCAGATCGAACTCCAAGGGCAGCTAAGCTTGCAAAACACCGGAAAATCTGGCTTGTAAGTCCTTATCTGTCTAGATTCTGCAGGCAACTCCTTTAGAATCTAATTTTTAGAAGGAGCGGCCTGCTCTATTCAGTTGAAAACAATCGACTTCATTACAGAGATACCCTTTTTTTTCTTTTTTTTCCGCAGAAAAAAGGGTCACGCCTCAAGACGGAGAGCAAAACCGGTCCTGGAACGGCAGCAGATAATTTGATTCACGCCAGCCACGCCGGAACGCTACCACAATTCAGAGATCCATTGAAGCATCCGGCCGCGCGTCAACCGCACGCCGCCGCCCGGGCCCGCACCACGAACTCCCGCACTTTGTTCGGATCTTTCCGTCCCGGCGCAGCCTCCACCCCTGAAACCACGTCCACTCCCCACGGCTGCATCGTGGCAATTGCCTCCGCAACATTAGCCGGAGTCAACCCTCCGGCCGCAATCAGCTTCGTCTTGCCGACATCGCCGAGCAAGGCCTTCCGCGCCTCAACCCAATCGAACGCAACGCCCGTACCACCCACAGCGAATGCCGTCCGGGAATCCATCAGCACGCCGCTTATATGCGGATCGAGGGCATGTCGATTGAACGCTTCCTTAACACGGTCCGCCGATCCGGCTTCGAAATGCACGACGCGCAAAATCCTTAGCGCCGCTCCAAACTCCGCAAGGAGTCTGGCCGGCAAATCGGCTGCAGCCTCAAAGTGCAGTTGCAATCCCGTCAACCTTGCCGTGCGCACGGTCGCGGCAATCTCGTCAAAGCGCGCATCCACGAACACGCCGATCCTCTCAACGGAAGCGGGAAGTCCCCCGCAGATCGCTCCCACCTCCGCAGCCGAAACACGCCGCGGGCTCGGAGCAAACACAAACCCCACCGCGTCCGCTCCGGCCTCGACGGCCATCGTCGCATCCGCAAGCGAGGTGTTTCCGCAAATCTTCACCCACACGCTCATCGCGCCGCCGCAACCCCTGAAAGCAGTGCTCCCAATGCTGCTCCAGGATCGGCCTGCCGCATCAGGCTCTCGCCAATCAGGAACGCGTCAAACCCCGCCGCACGCAGGCGGCTCAGGTCGTCCGGGGTCGCAATCCCGCTCTCGGTCACCCGAACCACCGATGCAGGAATCCGTGCGACCAGTTCCAGTGATGTCTCCAGGCGCACCGCAAAGGTTTTCAGATCGCGATTGTTCACTCCGATCGCATCCGCACCCGTCTCTCCCAGTGCATCCAGCACCTGCGTCAATTCGTCGCCCGTATGCACTTCGACCAGAACATCCAGTCCTAACCCGCGCGCAACCGAAGAGAACCGCGCCATTACGGCTCCGCTCAGCGCTGCCGCAATCAGCAGAATGGCGTCCGCCCGATGCGCCCGCGCCTCGACGATCTGATACTCGTCCACCATGAAGTCCTTGCGCAGACAGGGAAGCCTCACAGCCTTCGATGCCAGCTCCAGGTTGCGCAAACTCCCTTGGAAAAATGGCTCGTCGGTCAGCACCGAGAGCGCCGCCGCACCGCCGGTCTGGTAGCGCCGCGCCAGCCACTCCGCATCGAAGTCGGCGCGAATCAATCCTCTTGATGGAGATGCCTTTTTGATCTCGGCAATCACCCCAGGCCCGCCCGCTGACTGCCGCCGCAGCGCCGCCGCCCACCCTCGTGGCCGGTGCGCCGCCGCCCGGCGTTCCAGTTCTGCCGTCGGCGTAACGGTTTTCGACGCGGCCACCGTGCCCCGCGTCGCGGCGAGAATTGTCTCCAAATGGGTTGCCATACGCTCGCTAAAGTATACGGGGATTTTCGCTCAGGGCAGGAGCACTTCTGTGGTCAGACTCCCTCTTCGAAGTCGCCCACCATCTTCTCCGTCACCACGCGCTGCTGGACGGGAGATGAAAGCACAGTCGACGTCGAAGTCGTTCCATAGTGACCTAGCTTGTCGAGAAAGCGTTCCAAATGCTCAACGGAAACAACACGAGCCTTCAGAATGAACGAGTCGGAACCCGTTACGCGATGACACTCCAACACTTCCATCCACTTCACTACCTGCAGTTGGAACGCCCTAACCGTCGCTTCGGGGCCGGCCACCGACAGCCGCACAAAAATCAAGATCGGCAACCCCAGCCGCTCAAGACTTATATCGGCATGAAACCCGCGAATCACCCCAAGCTTCTCAAGTCGGTATACGCGCTCGGCCACCGCTGGGGTGGTCAGCCCCACGCGACGCCCCAGCTCCGCCCACGACATCCTTCCGTCCTGCTGCAGCTCTTCAATAATCTTCCACGAAATACGATCCAAATCGGCGGTTTCAGGGCGATGACTGGAACGGCTCGTCGACACGGAGACTCTCCTTCGATTGAAAGGACCTTAGCACTGCATTCCTTCGAAAGTAAACCAATTCGCCCAAACCGCCTGTGGAAGCCGATTGTCACCTGTCGCTGCGGAATGCGATACTTCCGCTCGACGCACGACCACGGAGCTTCCCCCATGGCTCAAGATCAGTACCAGTCTGGTTTCGGCAATGAATTCGCCACCGAAGCCCACCCAGGCGCTCTGCCGCAAGGCCAGAATGCACCACAACATGCCCCGCTTGGTCTCTACACCGAGCAGATCAGTGGCACGGCATTCACCGCGCCGCGCCTCCTGAATCGCCGCACATGGAGCTACCGCATCCGGCCCTCGGTAATGCACGAGCCCTACCAGGAGTTCGCGTCATCCACACATATCCGCAGCGGGCCTTTCACCGAATTGCCCACGCCACCCAACCAGATGCGGTGGAACCCGCTCCCCATTCCCGATAAACCGACGGACTTCGTCGAAGGAATCGTCACCCTCGGAGGCAATGGAGACCCGGCTATGCAGGACGGCGTAGGTCTCCACCTCTATGTCGCCAATGCCTCAATGCGCGACCGCTTCTTCTACAACGCCGACGGCGAAATGCTCATCCTCCCGCAGCAGGGAAGGCTCTCACTCCGCACCGAACTCGGCATTCTCAACGTCGCTCCCGGCGAGCTGGCCGTTATCCCGCGCGGCATCAAGTTTCGCGTTGAGTTGCCCGAGAACTCAGCCCGCGGATACATCTGCGAGAACTACGGCCAGACTTTTCGCCTGCCCGACCTCGGCCCCATTGGCGCCAACGGCCTCGCCAATTCCCGCGACTTTCTCACCCCCGTCGCCGCCTACGAAGATCGCGAAGGCAACTTCGAAGTCATCTCCAAATTCCTCGGCCGCCTCTGGCGCGCCGAAATCGATCACTCGCCCCTCGACATCGTCGCCTGGCACGGCAACTTCGCTCCCTGCAAGTACGACATGGCGCGCTTCAACTGCATCAACACAGTCAGCTTCGACCACCCCGATCCTTCCATCTTCACTGTGCTGACGGCGCCTTCCGGTTTGCCCGGGACCGCCAACGTCGACTTTGTCATCTTTCCCCCGCGCTGGATGGTCGCCGAACACACCCTCCGCCCACCATGGTTTCATCGCAACATGATGAACGAGTTCATGGGCCTGATCTTGGGCCAGTACGATGCCAAGGCAGAAGGGTTCCTTCCCGGAGGCGCCAGCCTGCACAACTGCATGTCCGGCCACGGCCCCGATGCGGAGACTTTCGAGCGCGCCAGCAAGGCCGACCTGAAACCGCAGTACATCGCCGACACCCTGGCTTTCATGTTTGAAACCCGCCTGCCCGTGCGCCCCACCCGCTTTGCGCTTGAGGAGAAAATCCTTCAGCACGAGTACTATGAGTGCTGGCAGAGCCTGAAGAAGAACTTCGCCCCGCCGCGCTGAATTCGAATGAGCGACGATCTCCTCGCAGACTGGGCCCGCAAAAGCTGGATCGAATCGGCCAATAATCCCGCGTGCGGCTTTCCCTTGCAGAGTCTCCCTTACTGCGTCTTTGCGGACGAAGACTCGCGCCCGCGCATCGGCATCGGCATCGGCGATCAGATCCTCAACCTTCAGCTCTGTGCGCGCAGCGGCCTGCTCGAAGGCCTGCCCGAGCCGGTTCAAAGAGCTTGCGAAGCCCACACTCTGAATCGCCTCATGGCCTGCGACCGACCCGGTCACGCCTCACTGCGCGCCCGTCTCATGAACCTGCTCGATTCCCTCGCCGACCAATCCACCCGCGATGCGGTTTCCACCGCGCTCACGCCCAAGTCTGCGACAACCCTTCTCAAGCCCGTCGAATCTTCCAACTACACCGACTTCTACGCCTCCATCCATCACGCCACACGCGTCGGCCGTCTCTTCCGTCCTGAGAATCCACTCCTCCCCAACTACAAATACGTGCCCATCGGCTATCACGGTCGTGCATCGTCGCTGGTCGTGAGCGGCACCGCAATCCGTCGCCCTTCGGGCCAGACGCGTCCCGATCCGCAAGCTCCGCCCGCCTTCGGTCCCTCGCGTTTCCTCGACTATGAGCTTGAAGTCGGACTATTCATCGGAGAAGGGAATTCGCTTGGCGAACCCATTCCCATCCGGGAGGCGGGCGAAGCCATCTTCGGGGTTTGCCTGGTCAACGACTGGTCCGCACGCGACATGCAGACCTGGGAAAACCAGCCACTCGGCCCATTCCTCGCCAAGAGCTTCGCTACCAGCGTCTCGCCCTGGGTGGTGCCGATCACCGCGCTCGCGCCCTTTCGAATGGCCGCCGCGCGGTCCTCCGAAGATCCATCCCCGCTCCCGTACCTCTTCGACGCCGTCGATCAGCACAACGGTGCCGTCGACCTCACTTTGGAAGCCTGGCTCTCGACGTCCGCCTTGCGCACCGCCGGCCTCGGCCCGCACCGCCTCAGCCAATCGAATCTGCGCAGTCTCTACTGGACACCCGCTCAGCTCGTCACTCATCACGCCAGCAACGGCTGTAACCTGCTGCCCGGCGACCTGCTCGCCACCGGCACCGTATCCGGTCCCGAAGACTCATCCGCCGGATGCCTCCTCGAGCTCACCGCTGGCGGCAAGCAGCCGATCGTGCTTCCCAATGGCGAATCCCGTCGTGCTCTGGAAGACGGGGACCAGGTCATTCTCCGCGGTTTCTGCCGCCGCTCTGGCTTCCCAGACGTCTCCCTCGGCGAGTGCACCGGGACAGTTCTGACCACCTGCTAGCCCCACCTTCGATTCTTAAGCCGTTCTGGCCTTTCTTCTTGAAAACTTAATAGGAACCCCGAAAGTTCCTTATAACCGGTATTCAAAGTCGTATTCTCAACGGCCTATCCTCTTGGACAGTTGACGAATGGGCCACCCCGAACTCAGGTCCTCGTCATTCACTCGGAGGTTTCATGGCTACTGCTGCCCACAGCGCGGCAAAAACCACGCGCGATTTCCTTCCCTTGAAGGGCACCGACCACGTTGAGTTTTACGTCGGCAACGCTCGGCAGGCCGCGCACTTTTACCGCACCGCCTTCGGCATGAGCCTGGTTGCCTACGCCGGTCCCGAAACCGGCAAGCGCGATCGGGCTTCTTATGTTCTGAAGCAGGGCAAAGTTCGTTTCGTATTCACCACATCGCTCCGCCCCGGCAGCAACATTGCGGAGCACGTTGCCAAGCATGGCGACGGTGTTCGCGTCATTGCGCTCGAAGTCGAAGATGCCCGCCACGCATGGATTGAGACCACCGCCCGCGGCGCGCGTTCCGTCTCTTCACCCTCCGAATCCGCCGACGAGTCCGGTCGCGTCATTACCGCCTCAATAGCTGCTTACGGCGACACCATTCACACATTTGTCGAACGCGGCCACTACAACGGCCCGTTTCTGCCCGGCTTCCGCAGCGAACCCGAAGACAAGCTGGCGCGGCCCACAGGCCTTAAGCACGTCGATCACATGGTAGGGAACGTCGGCTGGCACGCCATGGATGAGTGGGTTGAGTTCTATGCCAATGTCATGGGCTTCCAACTCTACCAGCACTTCGACGACAAAGACATCTCCACCGAATATTCCGCGCTGATGTCCAAGGTCATGTCCAACGGCAACGGCTACGTGAAGTTCCCCATAAACGAGCCGGCCGAAGGCCGCCGCAAGTCGCAGATCGAAGAGTACCTGGAGTTTTACCAGGGCCCGGGCGTGCAACACATCGCCCTCGCCACTGACGACATCCTCTTCACCGTAGCGCAAATGCAAGCGCAGGGCGTCGACTTCCTCACGGTGCCTCACTCCTATTACACCGAGCTTGCCGGCCGCGTCGGACCCATTGATGAGCCGATCGAAGAGCTCGAACGCCTCGGCATTCTTGTCGATCGCGACGACGAAGGCTACATGCTGCAAATCTTCACGCGCCCCGTCGAAGACCGTCCTACCCTGTTTTACGAAATCATCCAGCGCAAGGGAAGCCGTAGCTTCGGCAAAGGCAATTTCAAAGCGCTCTTTGAAGCAATCGAGCGCGAGCAGGCACTGAGAGGAAACCTCTAATGGCCGCAACCGCCGCTCTCCCCAAAGCCGCGACGTCTCTTCCTAAAGCAGCCTCTTTTCTCATTGATCAGGACTACGGATACTATACCCCCGAGCAGCACGGCATCTGGGCGGAACTCGTTCGCTGCCGCATGCCTCAACTCGAACGACGCGCGGCGCAGGAGTATCTCGACGGCTTCGACGCTCTCTGCCTCCCCTATGACCGCTTGCCGAATCTCGCCTCTGTGTCTGCAAAGCTCGAGCGCCGCACAGGTTGGAATGCCACGCCCGTCAGCGGCTTTATGCCCGCTCCGGCCTTCTTTGAAATGTTGGCAGCGCGCCGCTTTCCCACCACCACCTGGTTGCGCGGCCGCGACTCTCTCGAATACACGCCCGAACCCGACATCTTTCACGACGTCTTCGGCCACGTCCCCATGCACGCGCTTCCCGTATTCGCCGATTTCCTCGCACACTATGGCCAACTCTGCGCACGCATTCACGACGAAGCCATCCTCGAGCGCATCGGCCGTGTTTTCTGGTACACCGTCGAATTTGGACTAATTCGCCAAAACGGCAAGGTAAAGGTCTACGGAAGCGGCCTCATCAGCTCCAACGGTGAGTGTTCGAACGTCCTCCACAGCGGCTGCCTTGTGCAACCATTTGTTCTGGCTGAGGTTCTGCGCACACCCGTCAAGGTCGACGAAATGCACCACTTGCTCTTCGCCATCGAGAGCTTCGACGAGATCTACGAAGCCGTCCGGACCCTGGAGGCCCGCATCGATGCAGGTTCACGTCTGGACGATTGACCTATTTCGCGCCGGGCGCGGCCTCTTTCGTCCTGCTTCCGGAATCTAATAGTTATGGGCTGAGTTCGCTTCTTCCCCCTTTTCTTGTCAAACTTCGGAAAAAACCGGCATGATGCATTCACGATGAGCATGCCCTTGAGCCTTTGTGGATCGCGTCATGGCCAATAATGTCCAGTTCGATAACAGCCTGGCATCGCGCCTGAATACCGAGGCGCCCGGCTTCCGCGCCAACCGCTCCGCGCTGGGTGCTCTGCTGGCTGCCATTGCCGCGCAGGAAGACGAGATCCGCCTTGGCGGCGGCGCGAAGGCCGCCGAGGCGCAGCACAAGAAAGGCCGCCTCACCGTCCGTGAACGCCTCAACCTGCTCCTCGATGCGGAGTCGGAATTCCTCGAGCTCGGCCTTTGGGCCGCCTACGGCATGTACGCCGACTACGGTGGGGCACCGGGCGCAGGCGTCGTTACCGGAATGGGCCGCGTGGCCGGCCGGCTCTGCATGATCATCGCCAACGACGCCACCGTCAAAGCGGGCGCGTTCTTTCCCATGACCGCCAAAAAAGTATTGCGCGCGCAGAACATCGCTCTTGAAAACCGCATTCCCACGCTCTATCTTGTCGATTCTTCGGGCGTCTTCCTTCCTTTGCAGGAGGATGTTTTCCCCGACACCGACGATTTCGGCCGCGTCTTTCGCAACAACGCCGTGATGAGCTCGCTGGGCATTCCCCAGATCACCGCCATCATGGGCATGTGCGTTGCCGGCGGGGCTTACCTCCCCGTCATGACCGATACCGTTCTCATGACTGAGGGCTCGGGTCTTTTCCTTGCCGGCCCATCGCTCGTGCAGGCAGCCATTGGGCAGAAAACTGATGCCGAAGACCTCGGCGGAGCCTCGATGCATGCGGAAATCTCCGGCACCGTCGACTTCAAGGAACCGAACGATCATTTATGCATCGCCCGGCTGCGCTCCCTCGTCGACAAAATGGGCAGCCGCCCGAAACCCGCCACCCCCAACATTCCGGGCGAGGCCCATTCGACTCCCTTCAGCGTGCACGCCTTCGATCCGTCGACAGACGCGCCGAAGTTCTCATCCGAGGATCTGTACGGTCTGCTTAATCCGGAACCCGGCGCCAGCAACATTTACGACATGCACGAGGTCATCGCCCGGATCGTCGATCGCAGCGAGTTCGATGAGTACAAGGCCGACTTCGGACGTACCGTTCTCTGCGGATATGCGCGCATCGGCGGCCATGCCATCGGCATCGTAGCTAACCAGAAAGTGAATCAGAGCCAAACCGTCGCCATGGGTCCCGCCGCCGGCATGCATCGCATTGAGTTCGGCGGCGTCATTTACACCGAAAGCGCGCAGAAAGCAGCCCGGTTCATCATGGACTGCAATCAGAACCTCATCCCGCTCGTCTTTCTGCACGACGTGAACGGCTTCATGGTCGGCAAGGATGCCGAGTGGTCGGGCATCATCCGCGCCGGCGCCAAGATGGTGTCTGCCGTCAGCACCAGTGTCGTCCCCAAGATTGCCGTAATCCTCGGCGGAAGCTTTGGCGCCGGTCACTATGCCATGTGCGGCAAAGCATACGATCCGCGTTTCCTCTTTGCCTGGCCCACGGCGCGCTATGCCGTCATGAGCGGCGCCTCGGCTGCCAACACTCTCGAAGAAGTTCGCTCAAAGCAACTCGAACGCAACGGCAAGACACTCTCTGACGCGGACCGCAAGGCGCTCCACGAAGAAATTCGCGCAGCCTACGACGCGCAGGCCGATCCCCGCTACGGCGCCGCTCGTCTCTGGATCGACGCCATTATTGATCCGGCAAAAACCCGCGACGTTCTCATCACCGCACTCACGGCCTGCGCGTTGAACCGCGAAGTTCCCAAGTTCAATCCAGGTGTGCTGCAAACCTGAACTGGTTTTCCCGGCGACTCGCAACACTGCATCAGATTAAGTATGCGCACTTAAAGGAGCCCACATGGTGAATCTCGAAATGGAGTCGGTCGAGAATCTCTACCCGTTTGTTCTCACGGAAGAGCAGGAGCATCTGCGCCGCGAGATTCGCGAATTTGCCGCGCGCGAAATCGCTCCCAACGTCATGACCTGGGACGAAGCCAGCGAATTCCCCACAGCCGTTGTGAAGAAGCTCGGCGCCATGGGGCTGCTCGGCGTCATCTTTCCGCCCGAATACGGCGGCTCCGGCCTGGGCTACGTGGACTATGCGCTCGCCATCGAGGAGTTGTCCGCTGTCGACGGCTCCATCGGTATCACGGTAGCGGCGCACAACTCACTCGGCACGAACCACATTTTTCTTGCCGGCAACGAAAGTCAAAAGCGAAAGTATGTCCCGCTACTCGCCAGCGGCCAATGGCTCGCTGCATGGGGCCTGACGGAACCCGGTTCAGGATCCGACGCCAGCGCTGCCCGCACCAACGCCGTCAAGAAGGGCGACCGCTACATTCTCAACGGCAACAAGACTTTCATCACCAATGGTTCTCACGCCGACGTGGCCGTGGTCATCGCCGTCACCGACAGGACGAAGGGCACGCATGGCCTCTCAGCCTTCGTGGTCGAGAAAGGAACTCCCGGCTTCCGTCCCGGCAAAAAAGAGAACAAGCTCGGCCTTCGCGCCAGCGACACCAGCGAACTCATCTTCGAAGACTGCGAAATTCCCGCAGAAAACCTGCTTGGCGCTGAAGGAGAAGGCTTCGTCGACGCCATGCGCGTTCTCGACGGCGGCCGCATCTCGATTGCCGCTCTTGCCCTCGGCATCGGTCGAGGCGCCCTCGATGCGGCCCTGAAATATGTGAAAGAACGCCGCCAGTTCGGCAAAGCCATCGCCGAGTTCCAGGGCATCCAATGGAAGCTCGCCGACATGGCCACGGAACTGGATGCCGCCCGACTGCTCACCCAGCGCGCCGCCGTCCTGAAAGATGCAGGCCGCAAGGTCACGCGCGAGTCTTCGATGGCCAAGCTCTTCGCCAGCGAAGTCGCTGTGCGCATCTGCGATGAAGCGGTTCAGCTCTTCGGCGGCTATGGCTTCATTAAGGACTACCCGGCGGAGAAATACTATCGGGACGTCAAGCTTTGTACCATCGGTGAAGGCACCAGCGAGATCCAGCGCATGGTCATTGCCCGCGAGATTCTGAAGGTTACTCCATCGCGCGGCTGATGAAGAGTGCCCGATGACAAACCGCGTCAAGATTGTCGAATGTCCGCGCGACGCATGGCAGGCTCTGCCGGCGCGCATTCCCGCGCAACAGAAAGCTGGCTATCTTCAGTCGCTCATGAGTGCGGGCTTCACGCATATTGACGCGGTCAGCTTCGTATCGCCGAAAGCCGTTCCGCAGATGTCCGACTCCGAAGAGGTTCTGCAGCGTCTGGAAATTCCCGAGGGAACCGAAATTATCGGAATCGTCGTCAACTCCAAAGGTGCGGAGCGTGCCGTGACCACCGGGAAAGTGCAAACCCTCGGCTTCCCGTATTCCATCTCACCCGAGTTTTTGCGTCGCAATCAAAACCAGTCTCCGCAGGAATCTCTGGCCGCGCTGCAATCAATCTCCGCAATCGCCCGTGATGCGGGACTGGGCATCGTCGCCTATCTCTCCATGGCCTTCGGAAATCCCTATGGCGATCCGTGGACCGTTGCCTCCGTCACGGAAGCGTGCGCTGGCATGGTCGACCTTGGTATTCAACAGATTTCTCTCGCCGACACGGTAGGCGTCGCCTCACCCCAACAGGTCGAAGACACGGTTGCATCCGCGATTGCCGGCTTTCCTGGCGTGGAACTGGGCGTGCATCTGCATGCGCGCGCTCAGACCGCACCCGCCAAGATTCAAGCCGCATGGCGAGCCGGTTGTCGACGCTTCGATGCGGCCATCGGCGGCCTTGGCGGCTGCCCCTTCGCACAGGACGACCTCGTCGGCAACATTCCCACTGAGACACTTCTTGCCGAACTCAAGGCCGCAGGCGCAGAATTGCCGCGATACCAGGCGTTGGATGCATTGATTCAAGCCAGCGCTTCGATCGCCGCTGAATGCGGGAACGCAGGATCCAACACAACCACGTCTTAATCGGAGCAACTTCGCTGATGGAATCCACACTTCTCATCGCTGACGATGCCGCGGTTCGCACCATCACACTGAACCGCCCCGACCGTCGCAACGCCATGACGCCCGCAATGCAGTCGGAGCTGATCGCTGCGATGCAGGACGCTGCCCGCAGTCATTGCCGCGTGCTCGTCCTCCAAGGCGCCGGTAGCGCGTTCTGCGCGGGGCTCGACCTCTCCACGCTGCAATCCATGGCGGGCAAATCCGCAGACGAATACCGCGCCGATGCCGAACGTATCGGCAAGCTCTTCCGGACTCTCTACGAGCTTCCTATGCCCACAATCGCCGTAGTGCAAGGACCAGCAATCGGTGGGGGAGCCGGCCTCGCCACCATCTGCGACTTCACGCTCGCTGCGCCTTCTGCCAAGTTTGGCTACACCGAGGTCCGCATCGGCTTTGTGCCCGCTCTCGTCTCCGCATTTCTTGCCCTTCAGATCGGCGATAAGCGCTCGCGTGACCTTTTGCTAACCGGCCGTCTATTCGACGCCGTCGAAGCGCATCGCCTTGGCCTTGTGAACGAGCTCCTCGATCCCGATGCGCTCGATGCGCGTGTGCAATCGCTGGCAGCCGAGCTCGCCGCCAACAGTCCTCAATCCCTTGCAGCAACTAAGCGCTTACTTGCCGAGCAGAACAAGCCGTGGCTCGATGCTGCAATCGCCCAGGCCTTGCAGGAAAACGCCCGCGCTCGCGAAACCGAGGACTTCAAAGAAGGCATCTCCGCCTTTCTCGAAAAACGAAAGCCGGTGTGGTCGAGGAAGCTTTGAGCCGAATCATATGCGAAGACTAGGAGAAACGCACTGGCGCTTCCGTCAGCTTCTCCACCTGTTCCCGCGTGACTCCTTCGGCCAGTTCCAGAAACGCAAAGCCAGTCTCGGTTACATCGAGCACACACAAATCTGTGATCACGCGCTTCACCACGCCTTCCCCTGTCAGGGGGAGGGTGCATTTGCGCAGCAGTTTCGCACTTCCATCCTGCGCCACATGCTCCATAATCACCAGTACGCGCCGCACGCCGGAGACAAGATCCATTGCGCCTCCCATCCCTTTCACTCGCTTGCCTGGAATCATCCAGTTGGCCAGATCGCCGTGTTCCGAAACCTGCATCGCGCCCAGGATCGCCAGGTCGATATGCCCGCCACGAATCATTGCGAATGAGTCGGCGCTTGAAAATGTCGACGCGCCCGGGACGTAGGTTACCGTTTGCTTACCTGCATTGATCAGGTCCGGGTCCACCTCGCTCTCCAGTGGAAACGGCCCCATGCCCAGCAGCCCGTTCTCAGATTGAAGCGTGACAGTAATACCTTCCGGAATAAAATTTGCCACCAGCGTGGGAATGCCGATCCCGAGGTTCACGTAGAACCCATCTCGAAGATCTCGGGCCGCGCGGGCCGCCATCTGATCGCGATTCCAGCCCACTTGCTACCTCTCTCGTGTCGTTGTTTTCTCGATGCGTTTGATGGGGTTTGGGAAATGCACAACGCGGTGCACAAAAATTCCCGGCGTATGAATTTCGTCCGGATCCAGTTCGCCCGGCTCCAGCAGAATCTCCGCTTCGGCCACTGTGATCCTGCCGCATGTCGCCGCATTAGGGTTAAAGTTGCGTGCCGTTCGTCGATACACAAGGTTTCCCAAACGGTCTGCCTTCCAAGCCTTCACTAGTGCCAGGTCCGCCTGAATGCCGCGCTCCAGAATGTACGTGGCCCCATCGAACGCCTTGTGCTCTTTGCCTTCGGCCACAACGGTCCCCACGCCGGTTCGCGTATAAAACCCAGGGATGCCCGCGCCTCCCGCGCGCATTCGTTCTGCAAGCGTTCCCTGCGGGCAGAACTCCACATCGAGCTCGCCAGCGAGATACTGCCTCTCGAACTCGTTGTTCTCCCCTACGTAGCTCGAAATCATTTTCTTGATTTGCCGCGTCTCCAACAGCAGGCCGAGCCCCCATCCGTCGACTCCCGCGTTGTTACTGGCAATCGTCAGATTGTGCACGCCTGAATCCCGGAGCGCGTCAATCAAAGCCTCGGGAATGCCGCAAAGCCCGAAGCCGCCGATCGCCAGCAGCATGTTGTCGCGCACAATGTCCTTCAACGCCGCATGCGCATCGGGCCACACTTTCGTGAATGGTTGTTTGCTCTCGGTTGCCGCTTCCGTCATGCCTTCAATCCCACGTCGCTAAACCATGCACGTCTCATCTTATTCGGCCAGCGAGTCCATGCAACACCCAAACCGCCCGCGTTTTGCCTATTGAGATTTCTTTTTGCGTCCCCAATCAAATCGCCGCCCGATGATCCCTTTCACGATCCAGTGATCGGTCGCAGCCGTCGGTCCAACCCCCACGCCAAAGTTGATCTCCCAATCCGGCGAAACGTTCAGATCGATCGCGGGAAATAGCTGTTGCTGCTGGTTGTGCAGGCTCGCGATGTTCGTAATGCTTCCGTAGTCGGCGTAATACTCAAAGCCGCCCGTGATTTTCTTCGTGAAGTCGTAGCTGATCTTGGCTGCCGGCGAAAATCCAATCCCCAGGTTCACGTCCGGCCCGTGCCATGTTCGCTCCAGCGCAGGATTCACGGCAAAATACCAGCGCCCCGTCGTCTTGTCCACGATCGGCCGAATCTCCCACGTCCACGTGTCCGGTGAAAACAGCGGTCGCTGATAGCCAACCTCCATCGAGAGGCTCACGCCAACCGGCCAACGCCAACTCTCCGGAACCCGCACGCGTGGCCGAATGTGATCGCCGACCCATTGCACGCCAAGCCTGCTCTGCTCGCTCGTGAAGATGTAGAAGCCTACCTCCGACCAGTCGTTGATGCCCTGCGTGATCTCAACCGTCTCGTGTTCCGCATGGTAGGTGGGTGCGGCGCCCTGCACATACACGCGCTGTCCATCGACTGTGAAGTTGGAATGCAGCTCCACCATGGTGTTGCCTGGAGCCACGGTATCTGCCCCGTAGACCTGAATCTCGTAATTGCCCTGCGCCCACGCGACAGACGACGCGAAGGCGAGAAGCAAGCCGATCAGCACAGTTCTCATCAGTCAGCCTCTACGATGCATAGCGGAACAGCGCCATGAATCCAGAATCCATGTGGTCCTGTTGATGGCAATGAAAAAGCGTATTGCCCGGATTGTTGGCCACCAGGTCCGCTTCCACTCGCGTTCCCGCCTCCACAACCACCACATCCTTATAGACGCCGCGCGTTGCCATCCCGTGAATGGAAATCAGTTCAAAAGCGTGCCGATGTATGTGGACTGGATGATCGTCCGTGCTGTGGTTATCGAAGACAAGCCGATGCCGCAGGCCCGACTGGAGGGAAGGGAGTGAAGTTTCGGGATATGACTTGTCATTGATCATCCACTTGTCCAGCGCACCGTGCCCCTGGAATCGCGAAGTGAAGACCATCGGAATGGTTACGTCCGGCTTTGATGATGCGGGCACGCCCTCGCCAAACGCCCGATAATCCCACTCGAGCTTTGCCGGCGACGAAGCCTGCGGCTTGCCACTTTGCCCGGCGTATTCGATCACGGTACCCATCCCAGCGCGGCGAAAATCCTCCCGAGCCTCGCCGAAGACCCAGACCCCCGGAGCGCTCATCGTTACCAGCGCGCTCACCCGCTCCGCAGGACCCAGCCGGAGTGCTTCCACTTTGGTGCGCGTCGCCACAGGCCTCCCGTCCAGCGCCTGTACTTCGAATGCGTGCCCCGGCAGCGTCAGCCAGTGAATCTCCGTCGCGCTCGCGTTCAAAATATGGAAGAGCGCGCGCTCGCCCTCGCGCACGCGGATCGGGTCACCTTGCCCTAGGATGCGCCCATTCACCGACGCGGTGTTGTACTTCACCATCATCGAGCCATCGTCGCTGGCCGAATAGTAAGGAAGCCAATCATGCAGTACGACGAACCCCTCCCGGTCATAGCGTCCCGGATTCTCTTTCGCTTCGACTAAGAGCAGGCCCGACTGTCCCGTATAAAGCCCATGCTTCAGGTTCCGATCCGCCATGGCATGGGTGTGATACCAGTGCAATCCAGATGGCCTTGGCGTGAACGTGATCCGCGCACTCGTCCCCGCCGCGATCATCGGCGAGCCTTCTTCCATGGAACCGTCTACGTCCACCGGAATCCACTGTCCGTGCCAGTGCACAATCTCGGCGCGATCCAGCCGGTTCACAATCTCGATCGTCACCGGCTTGCCCTCGGTCAATCGGATCAGTTGCCCCGGAATCTTTCCGCTATACACAGCTGTGCGCACTTTCTTCTTCGGGCCCAGCTCCCACTCAGTCTCAGCAATTTCAATGCGGTAATCCGGTGCGCCTGCATCCGCTAACGACGGTCTACCCATCAACCCCAAGGCCGCGCCTGCCGCACTGCGCAGAAACGACCGGCGACTGACATCCGCTCCAACTGTTCCGCGGCCTTGCAACGAATTGGGGTCAGCGGTCCTCACCTCGTTCGATTGTTACGCACCCGGCAGACCGGCAACAAGCCCCGCTCCTTCTCCTTCCGTACTCCGTGCATATAAGATGTGCCCTGCTTTCCACGCACGAGTGGACGAGTGCGGAAGGTTCGTCCGAGGCAGCTCACACCGCCAGGCACCTTCGCTGTGTTACAACGGTCTTTCTTCTTTTCTTGAGGACACGAATCATGCACTGGAATAAATCTCCGCTTCTGCTCTTGCTTTGCACTGCCGTTTTGACAGTACCGGGCACGGCTCGCGGTCAGGAAACCACCTTCAGCCCTGAAGCCAAACAAAAGGCCGAAGCCCTTCTGAAACAGATGACGCTCGACGAAAAAGTCGGCCAGCTCAACCAGTCGGCTGGGCTCGTTTTGCCTGGCCTTGCCGACCAGAAGCCCGACGATCTGATTGCGGCCGGTGGCGCCGGCTCCATTCTGTGGCAGATGAACGCCGCGGAGATTAATCGCCTGCAGCACATTGCGGTCGAAAAATCTCGCCTGCATATTCCCATCCTCTTCGGGTTCGACGTCATCCACGGCTATCGCACTGTCTTTCCGGTGCCGCTTGCCATGGCCTCCTCCTGGGACCCATCCGTTGAAGAGCAGGCGCAGCATCTCGCGGCCGAGGACTCTCGCGCAGCAGGAATCCAGTGGACCTTCACGCCCATGGTGGACATTGCGCGCGATGCCCGCTGGGGACGCATCGTCGAAGGCGCCGGCGAAGACCCCTATCTCGGCTCCGCCATGGCGCGTGCACAGGTGCGCGGATTTCAGGGCGACAACCTCAATCCGCAGAGCGTGCTTGTCTGCGTCAAGCACTTCGCAGGGTACGGCGCTGCCGATGGCGGACGCGACTACGACGCATCCTACATTCCTGAAGAGCTCATGGAAAATGTCTATCTCGCACCCTTCCACGCCGCCGAGGAAGCAGGCGCAGGCAGTTTCATGAGCGCCTACATGGACCTCAACGATGTCCCGGCGAGCGGCAACCACTGGCTCCTTACCGATGTGCTGCGGAACGATTGGGGTTTTCAGGGCATCGTTCTCTCCGACGCATTCGCGGTCGGCAGTCTTATTACTCATGGTTACGCGCGCGATGGCGAAGACGCCGCCCACAAGGCCGTCACCGCGGGCCTGAACATGGACATGGCCAGCCTTACCTACTCCAAAAATCTGGCCAAGCTCGTCAAAGACGGCAAGATCAGCGAGTCGGCCGTCGACGCGCTTGTGCTTCCGGTTCTCGAAGCCAAGTATGATCTCGGCCTCTTCGAGCATCCCTACGTTGATGAGTCGAAGGTGGACTCAATTCTGAGCCGCCCCGAGGGTCTCGTTCTCGAACGCAAGCTCGCCGCCCGTTCGATGGTGCTGCTGCGCAACGAAGATCACGCACTCCCGCTCTCCAAGGACCTGAAGAAGGTTGCAGTCATCGGCCCGCTTGCTGATTCCGGGCATGACATCGAAGGCGGATGGACGGTCGAAGGTCTCTTCGGGCCCGGCTCAAAAAGCCATCCTGTCACCGTCTACGCCGGCATCAAGAACAAGCTCCCATCCGCGCAGGTCACCCTTGTCACGGGCCCTGAGATCTCGCGCATCTACCCCGGACTCCTCGACATGCTTTCGGGCCGTAAGCCCGTCCCTCCGCCCACTGCCGCAGAGGCCGCGGAGTGGATTGCCAAAGCGAAAGCGGCCGCGAGCGATGCTGACGTCGTCGTGGCCGTCCTCGGCGAAATCTCCAGCATGAGCAGCGAATCGGCGTCGCGCGCCACGCTCGATCTGCCGGGCATCCAGCAGCAGATGCTCGAAACCGTTGTCGCCACAGGCAAGCCCGTCGTGCTCGTTCTTGAAAACGGTCGCCCACTCGATATTCGCTGGGCATCCGAACATGTTCCGGCAATCCTCGAAGCGTGGTACCCAGGCACCGAGGGCGGCGATGCCGTCGCAGACGTGCTCTTCGGTGAAGTTAACCCCGGAGGCAAGCTGCCGCTCAGCTGGCCGCGTGTCGCCGGAGCCGAACCGCTCTATTACAACCACAATCTGACCCACGAGCCCGAAGACCGCCCCAACTTCACCTCCCGCTATTGGGACATCAACTCCAAGCCGCTTTATCCCTTTGGTTACGGTCTCAGCTACACCGACTTTAAGTTCTCGAACCTCCACATCGGCAAGAACGCCCAGTCCGCCGCGGATTCCAACGAAGTCACCGTCGATGTTACGAACACCGGTTCCGTCGCTGGCGACGCCGTTGCGCAACTCTACATTCATCAGCGCTACGGCTCTGCCTCCAGGCCTGTCCGGCAGCTCGAGGGCTTCGAGCGCATCGCTCTCAAGCCGGGCGAAACCCGCACGGTCAAATTCGTGCTCGGCGAGAACGAGCTTCATTTCTGGAGTCCGCAAACCAGGAAGTGGGTGGTCGAGCCCTCAGCCTTTGATGTGTGGGCCGGCGGTGATTCAACCGCTCCGCTGCACGGCGAATTCACCGTAACGCAGTAGGAGTGCATTCAGAGCGCGCCCGTGTTTGAACAAAACTCGGGCGCTAATCTCACAAGCTTCTTTGCGAACCGCGGCGCGGGCCTCACTTATATTTCGAGCAGCGAACTCTCGCGGATCTCGGCGTGCCCGCTGCCGCGCTTGACGATCAGCGTCTTCAGCTCCCACGGACGAAGTTGAACAGTTTGGTCGAGCCCGAACAGCGCGCTCTTGAAGCTCGCTTGTGTTTCTTTCCCTGACCGCTCCTGCACGCGGATCACGGCGCTTTCGTCATCCTCTGCGCGCTTGATTGCAAGCACCCACACGTTACTCGGCGTAATTTCAAGAAAGCTCTGCTCCCATGCTTCGCTGCCCTGATGCGCCGAGTCCATTACGTATTCCGCTGGAGTCTGCAACTCTTCCGCGCGTCGATCCAAAGCCAAATCGGCATACGATCCCTGTCCGCCGAGCAGCCAGAACCTACGCTCTTGGCGGCCTTGGTCCTGCCATGCGTTGTTATCGTTGTTCGGCAACTGGTTCGGGTTATGCCGTGCGAACGGGGCCGAGCGTATCAGTACTGTGCGCAGCAATCCATTCAGGCAGTCGTAGCTGTACGTCTGGTCGTTGACTAAAGCAACCGCATAATCCTTGCCGCCAATTGTGCCCTGCACTGTACCCCAATCCTGATACGGTTCTTCCTGGCCATTCGCGCTACGCGTCGTCACGGCGCCCGGAACCTTCACCACCGCCTTCGGGTTCTGCAGCAACGTTGGAATCTCCAGCTTGAGCATCTGCTCATGCTCGTGCCAGTCGATCACAAACCGAAGTTCGACGAAATCGATTCCTGCAAACTGCGCAATGTCCAAAACGATCTCGGAGTTCTGCCAGCGCGCGCGCTGTCGCGTGACGCGCGTAACCGGGCCGTCTTCAATCACGGTCGACGAAACGAACATCGGCCGCCCCATCTCCTGTCGAAATTCGTTGATGCCATGTGACCATGTATCGCTGGTATCGGCAATAGCAACCATGCCGATCGGCCCGGCCAGCAACTCCGTGCCATCTGCTGCCTTCAGTGACGAGATGCCAAATCCAGTGTTCGATACTTCGCAGAAACTCGAGTATGCCTCAGGCTTGGCTTCCTCGCCATGTGCAAGCTCCAAAACCTTGTAGCCGCAGGCAGGCAGTTCGACCCAAGCCGACAAGCGCCGCCAGAATTCCGTCATGCTGGGTGAAGGACGCCACTGAATCGGATACGTCTTCCCATCCTTCGAGCGCAGATGCGTAATCGGCGCTCGGCCCGAGGGATTATGTTCGGTGATGATTTCCAGCAGCGCCTTCCGGGGCCACGGCAGTGGATTGTAGGCAAACACAGCGCCCTCTTCCACCGCGCTCAGGTCTACGCGCTTGGCCATCGTCTCCAGCGCCTCAATCTTCGACGTCTGCGCAACCTCGCAGGCAAAACCAACACTGTCGCGCACGTCCTGGTAGTCGCTATACAGTGAAGTACCCGCCATCATGTCGTGGAACTGACAGAACAAGACCTTCCACCAGCTCTCCGCAAATTCGTTCCCAGGGTAAGCATGGTTCGACGTGCGATTGGCAATCAAAGCAATCGATTCGGCCTCGACGAGCCAACGTTCAGCACGTCGGTTCAAGAACTTTCCTTCTGCATAGGTGGAGTAGCAGCCGCGCGCATGATGTTGCAGATCACCTTTCACCACAGGCAGAGAAGCGAACGCTCCCGACTCTTCGACAGCCTTGAAGAACTGGCCCACCGTGCTCCACCGCAACTCGGGCAGGCCAGACAATTCACGTGCCGCGAGCACGCTGCGGATGTGCTCCTTGGTCACGCCGCCGCCGTGATCGCCCACGCCAAGAAAGAAAGCTGCATGTTCGAGCCCCGATTGATACGCATGCGCAACTGTCGGCGCAAACATCGTCTTGGGGTCGGAGTTATCCCACGAGTCATAAGCATTCCAGATGCGCAGTGCCAACACGCGTGAGCCATCGGGACCCTCCCACCAGAACACAAGTGGCAGATCCATATCTTCTTCGGGAGGCCGCATGAAAACGTAATACCCATAGCCGGCATTCTTCAAAATCGTCGGCAGCCCCGCCGCATGACCGAACGAATCGGGATTGAATCCGACCTTCACATCCACGCCGAGCTTCTCATGGCAATAGCGCTTCCCGTAGAGGGAGTGCCGCACAAAGCTCTCCGCCGCAGGAATGTTGCAATCGGGCTCCACAGGCCATCCGCCCACAACCTCCCAACGTCCCTCGCGCACGCGCTGGCGAATCTCCTCAAACATGCCCGGATCCGCGCGCTCCGTCCAGCGATAGTGCGCCGACGAAGAGTGCGAGTAGCAGAATCCTGGTGTCTCCTTCATCCGGTTCAGCGCACTGCGAAACGTTGCCAGCGCCTCGTCCGCGCCATCGCGCCACGGCCATAGCCACGCTGCATCAAGGTGCGAGTGGCCGATGATGTGGATCACTTTGGAGCTCTTCGACGTATCCGCCATTGCTGCCCAAGCGGGCAGCGCCGCCATCATCCCCACGGCCGCCGAGCCCTGTGCAACAAACTGCCTTCGCGAAATTCTTTCTTCCACGGCCTACCTCTTCCCTTCCGCATTCAATGCCACGCAAAGCGCGGCAACATCACCAATCTGTTCATGCAATTCTGCCGGTACTATGCTGCAGGCACGAGCCGAATCCCCGAGCGCCTCACGTTGTACAACTTTCCGCGCCGGTCCAAGCAAGGCTTCTCCCATCCGCAGCGCCAGCCCCCCAAGAACTATGCGCCCCGGATTCAGCACATCAACAAGAATCGCCATTGCCTCGCCAAGGCGCTTTGCAGAAATACCGACAATGCGCTCGGCCACCGCGTCTCCGCGTTGAGCAAGTTCCCAAACCCTCTGCGCTGTAAATGCCGGAAGGTCACTGCCGCTTCCATCCATCAGCCCGGTTCGTTCACCTCTTTGAAGTGCTGCGCGTACCTCGCGTTCGGCTACTTGAGCCATCCCACCGCCACTGGCCCATCCTTCCACGGACCCTGCTTTGTGATATCCCACAGGTCCGGACCGGCTCAGCCGCACATGTCCAATCTCTCCGGCTGCATTCGTCACTCCACTATAGAGCCGACCGTCCAGAATCAACCCAGCGCCCAGCCCGGTGCCGTTGGTCAGGAAAACCATGCTCCTGCACCCACGCCCTGCACCAAACCAGTATTCCGCCAGTGCGCCGGCGTTGGCATCGTTCTCAAGAAAGCAGGGAACTCGAAACTCCTCTTCCAGGATTGTCGTGATCGGCACATTGACCCAGGTGGGCAAATTGGGTGGCGCTTGAATTATCCCCTTCGTCGAATCCAGCGGGCTTCCGCAGCTCACGCCGATCGACTTCAGATCGCCGGCGTCGAAGGCGCATTCGGAGAGTGCCGATCTGAGTCCGGCGATAATCTGCTGCACGGTCTGCCCGGGCCCGTTTGCTGGCTCGGTAGGAAAGGCGAGACGCCGAAGGATATTCGGAGGAGAAGTCGAAAGAACAACCGCCGTCTTTGTCCCCCCGATGTCTACTCCGCCCACAACCTTGCCGCGATTCATTTCGAACTCCCGAATGAGGCTGTAATGTTGGATAAGATGTGTTGTGCAGCTCGGATTCGCGGGCTATCGAACCTCAGCATCATCTATGCTGAAAAACTCATCTTCGAGCATCAGGCTCAGGCAATGATAGATAGGCAAGTGGAGTTCCTGAACCAGGTATGTTTCGCGCTCCGGAACGCGAATTGTGAGATCACAAAGAGATCGCAGATCCCCGCCGTCCTCGCCCGTCAACGCAATCCGGGTCATCCGCCTGCCTTGCGCCACCTCTGCTGCCAGGCACACATTGCGTGCATGGCCAGAGGTACTGATGCCAATGAAACAATCACTCTCTACACCCAGAACCCAAACCAGCTGAGCAAAAGTCAATTCCGGCGCAACGTCGTTGGCGAACGCGGTGCTGAAGGCCGGAAAACCTGTGAGCGGGATAATTGGCAATCCTCCCTGAAGTCGATTGCGCAGATTGGCGCTCAGCGAGGCTGGGTCCGTGTGCAGCTTGCGAGATTTGCGGAATCCCTTGAGGAGTTCACCTGCCCAATGTTCCGCATCCGATGCGCTGCCACCGTTACCGCAAATCAGCGTCTTCCTGCCGCCCCGGAAGGCCGCGCGCAAGATCTCGAATGCGCCTTCCAGATCGTTCCGGCAGATCTCCAGGACCGGGTAACGATCAACTAGCCTTCCAATATGGACCTTGGATGCGCCGATGGCAGGGTTTCTCATTTCCATATCAAGATAAGACTATCCCAAGCCTATCGATCGCGATATTGCTCGCCATCAAGTCGCTTCGCCTCAGTTCATCAGCGAAATTCAACCTGGCCGCGCACGAGCCGCCATCACCAGCTACCAGTAGGTAAACGTGAGGTTGTCAACGTAAGTGGTGTTCGTTGATGTGTGCTTGAAGAATCCATCCATCTGATAGTTGACCGTGATCCCGTACCAACTCGACGGAACCGTGTACGGCGCCGACGTCTCGTTCACGTAAGCAGTCACGCCGTTCAACGTGATCGAACTAAACTGCAGCTCATTGCCGGCGAGCCGTCGGAATTGAAGAGTCACGTGGTTCCATCCATCGACGAAATTACATGGGAACCCCGTTGAAATCCATTGTTTTGTCACGTCGTTTAAATAATCCCACGTCCCATCACCCAGGTTCGCACATTGTGTTCCCCAAAACATGGCAAGCCCATCGATGTAATCCGCAACATCGAACTCCAGCGCCTGGGTGGCCGCGGCATTCGTCACGTAGAAGTCGCTGTCGTAAGTAAAGTTGTAAAGGTTGGGAATGATCGTCTGGTTCTTGTCCGGAAGTCCCTCCGTCGAAAACTGGCCGATGACCGGGTTGACCCATAGAACATCCGCGTACGGCGTCGTTGCTGTTGTCGTGAACTCCGTAGCATCCCCGCTCTCAGAAGGAGATGTAATCCCCTGCGTCATCGACCATGTCAGGCCATTACAGTTCGTACAGTCGGTATAGGTGGGCGGAATCTGCCCCCAACTCTCCCATCCGGAGGTGGTCTGCAGATTGGTAAAAACATTGGGTGAAGTCTCGACCGTCACATTCAGTGATGCCGTAGCATTTGTGGCCGCTCCTGTCGCGGTCGCTGTGTAGGTAGTTGTTGACGCAGGGCTCACGACTTGTGAACCACCCGTCGCCGTCAAAGAATACGAGCTCCCGTCGCTGCCGGTGACCGTTACCTGGCTCGCGTTCGCCGCAGTCACTGTGAGATTTGAGTTGCTTCCGCCGGCAATCGATGTTGGATTGGCCGAAATGCTGACTGTCGTTGCCGTAGTCACGGTCACAGTCGCGGTGGCCGTTGTCGTGCCACCCGCCCCGGTCGCGGTAGCAGTGTACGTAGTTGTCGCGGTCGGGCTCACTGTTTCGGTCCCGCCCGAAGCGCCGAGGCTATAGGAGCTTTCATCAGTGCCGGCAACCGTAACCTGGGTCGCATCGGTCGCATTGATCGACAGTGTCGAAGAACTCCCCAGCGCAATCAACGCCGGATTCGCGGTGATGGTGACCGTCGGCTGAGGATTTACGGTCACTGTCGCAGAAGCCGTAGCGGTACCGCCCGCCCCGGTAGCCGTCGCTGTGTAAATCGTAGTGATGGGCGGGCTAACCGTTTTAGTCCCGCCCGTAGCCGCGAGGTTATACGAGCTTCCATCGCTTCCTGAAATAGTGACTTGCGTGGAGTTGGTTGCACTGACTGTCAGGCTTGACGAATTTCCCGCCGGAATCGACGAAGGATTTGCCGTGATGCTTGCGGTTGGCGCGACATTCACGGTCACTGTTGCCGTTGCCGTGACCGTCCCGCCGGTTCCGGTTGCAGTGGCTGTGTACGTGGTCGTCCCCGTCGGGTTCACCGACTGCGTTCCGCCCGAGGCCGCAAGGGTGTACGAGCTGTTGTCCGTTCCCGTCACCGTAACGGCAGTCGCATTCGCCGCACTGACCGTCAGCGTTGAGGATCCGCCGGAAGCAATCGAAGACGGATTAGCCGAAATGCTCACCGTTGGCGCCGATGCAATGGTCACCGTGGCCGTTGCGGTAGCCTTGCCGCCGGTTCCGGTTGCTGTGGCTGTATACGTTGTCGACGCCGTCGTTGGGCTCACGGACTGCGTCCCGCCAGTCGCACTCAGGTTGTAGGAAGTTCCATCACTTCCCGCAACCGTGACCGTGGTTGCATTCGTCGCCGCGACCGTCAGCGTCGAGGACCCGCCGGAAGCAATCGAAGACGGATTCGCAGAGATGCTCACTGTAGGCGCCGAAGCAATGGTCACTGTGGCCATTGCGGTAGCCTTGCCGCCGGTCCCGGTTGCTGTAGCCGTGTACGTGGTGGTCCCCGTCGGGCTCACCGACTGTGTTCCGCCCGAAGCCGCAAGGGAGTACGAGCTGTTGTCCGTTCCCGTCACCGTCACCGCAGTCGCATTCGCCGCACTGACCGTCAGCGTTGAGGATCCGCCCGCCGCAATCGAAGACGGGTTTGCTGTGATGCTCACCGTTGGCGCCAATGCAATGGTCACGGTGGCCGTTGCTGTGGTCTTTCCTCCGGCCCCGCTCGCCGTTGCCGTATACGTCGTCGTCACGGCAGGGCTGACGGCTTGCGTTCCGCCCGAAGTCCCCAGGTTGTACGAGCTTCCATCGGTCCCCGTCACAGTAACCGAAGTCGCGTTGGTCGCACTCACCGACAGCGTCGAAGACGCTCCCGCCGCAATCGAAGCTGGATTGGCCAAGATCCCTACGGTTGGAGCAGCACCGACAGTCACCATTGCCGTAGCCGTGGTCTTGCCTCCGGAGCCGGTCGCCGTCACTGTGTATGTCGTCGTAACCTTCGGACTCACCGATTGCGATCCGCCGGTAGCCGCAAGGCTGTATGAACTACCGTCGCTCCCCGCAACCGTGACTTTCGTGGCATTGGCCGCAGTCACAGACAAAGTAGAGGATTTACCAGTCACAATGGCGGTAGGGTTGGCCGTGATGCTCACTGTCGGCGCCGGAATGACAGTCACCTTCGAAGTTGCGCTGGTGGTTCCACCCGCTCCCTCCGCGGTGGCTGTGTACACAACCGTCGCCGCCGGGCTCACGGTAACTTTCCCTCCCGTCGCACCGAGGTCATACGAACTTCCGTCGTTACCGCTCACCGAGACCTCGGTAGCGTTCGTAGCAGTCACACTTAGAACGGAAGTCTGCCCTGCATCGATCGACGTGGGAGAAGCCGAGACAGTGATAGCAGGCTTCGGTGGCGCCGAAACAGTCAAGTTGATGGTGGTGGTCGATGCCCCGCCACACTTGTCCCACTCCTCAACAACCGTGTGTTGCGATCCCGAACCGAGCGTAAGCTCCGTATTCAGTTGATTTCCCTGTACGACATAGACCTTTACGTTGTTTACGTAAATTCCCATGGAGGCTACGCCCTTTGAACACGTCGAAGACGTGGCCGAGGCAACGTACTGCACCGGCGAAGTAACCGTGGCACCACTTTTGGGACTTGTGACCGAAACACTCGCGAGCGCTTGGGTCGTGATCGCAACAATAGTCAGCAGGACACATCGAAAGCGCATCGTCGTATTGCCTCACCGGCAGCGTGGAACCAGATCGAAGAGGTCGTGGGGACAGTCCCCTGCTCGACCGAGAATTGAATGGACCTGCCCCATTGGAGTAGAGGACAGGGTGTTTCGAATGCTTCGCGAAACGCTGGGAACCTGGCATGGGGTAGACGAATGGCAACCGGATTTCCGTGGAGCTGGGCAGGCACACGCCCACCCAATGCGCGGCAACTCGGAGGCGCACTTGGTCTAACCAAGTTGGGGGATACTTACTTGGATGCGTGATCCCGCTCCAAAATCACCTCGGCCCGAAAAATCCAGCAACTCGGCCCTGATTCAAGAAGCCAGGTTCAAAAGAGGCGCCCGCCAGAGCAGCCGGCAACACCGTCTCGGGTGAACTCGAAGACTGCCTAAGTCCATTTGATTGAGCGTGGTTCCCGGTTTTATCGCTGAAGGTCGGAGCGGTCGCCGCGGTTGCCAGTCGCGGTTTCGGTAATTGCTTCCGAGGTCGCCTGTGGGTACCACGGAACCGGTGTTTGTGCTCCTCCCGGCGTCTCCGATGGCGTGCAGCATGGCGCGATCGAATTCCCCGAGTACACGGCCGTCAGCTTGTTGTCGCCGAGTGCAAGCTGCGACGCACCGAGCGGCAGAGTTGCCGCGGTCGTGTTGACCCCGGTCGGCATCAGTGTTGCAGTTTCCAGCAAGGTTTTTCCGCGAAGGATGCTCACTGTGCCGCTCGGCGCACCGCCGCTTCCGGGAATGGCGGTCACCGTGACAGTGAGAGGGGTCGACTGACCTTCGTTGAGGCTGGATTTTGCTGAGGTCAGTTTCACCGTCAACGAATTCTCGAGAGGGTCCCCTGTGTTTTCGTAAGCCCCGATGTCAATCTTCGAATCGTTTTTCCGAGGATTCCCGAGGAAGTCTGTGCTGCCATAAATTGAAGTAGGGGAATCGCCATTGGGATCACACCAGCCAACGTTGCACGAGAGGCGTGTGCTGCCGGCGGCAACAGCCGGAGACTCCGGGGTGGTGGAGACGTTTGGTGGCGAAGCTCCCAGATCGACAAACTGAGGACGCTCGTGCAGCGAGTCTGCATCTTCCTTACCGAGATTGGTGGCCTGATAGTTTGAGAAACTCTTGTAGTTATTCACGTCGGCCCACAAGATCGATGTTCCTTCTTCATAACCCGCGGCCGAGTCGTACAGGTTCCAATTGAGCGTTGCAGGGGGGCCGGGGTACTTCAGCGAATCAGGATAAACCTGGTTAGAGGGGACGAAGCTGTTTATCCACATATTCGGTGAGACGGAGTAGGGCGAAGCTGCAGATTCGTAGACGACGTTGTTTTCGAAGTAGTCCCCTTGAGCGCTGCCTACCTGGTACTGAATCTGGAAATCGCCGCTCGGTGTGCCTTCAGAATCGTTACCTGGCTGGGTACCGTTGTCGAAGAGAGTGTTGTTGACAAAGACGTCGCGGTAGCTGCTGCCTCCTCCATTGCTTCCCCCACCTTTGCTGGTTGCAAGCGCATAGCCGCCGATGGAGTTGCCGCAGGCGTTTTCATAGTAGAAAAGATTGTTGCGCACCGTGACATCCATGCCATAGCACGGCAATTTACCTCTGGCGGCAGTGCCGGTATGGTTTGGGAGAGACCATTCCGTGCCCGTAGCTTGGCAGACCTGATTCTCGCTGGTCGTCTCGATGCCGTAGTCGACCTGAAAGATCGCGTTGCGCTCGAACGAGACAAACGCGCACCCGTCGCAATAAAGTCCGTCGGCGTCGTAAGAATTCCCCTCGCCAACATTCCCTATCCCGCTGATGTTATAAACCGTGTTTCCGCTAACCACCCCATAGCTGGCCTGATCGTAGCCGACGGGCCCGGTGCCTTCGTACCCAATAATGTCAATACCGATGTTGTCATTGTCATGAATGAGATTATTGGTGACCTGGAAATCAGTCACGTTTCCATTCAGAGTCAATGACTCGCTATTCCCAGTCTTTAGATTGTGGAGCTCGTTGCCACTTACCACCAGCCTGGTAATTGGAGACTTCGAAGTGCCGTAGGCGAAAAGACCGCAGCCGTTTCCATTCTTTTCCGACGTGGTCACAATGTCGTGGATATGATTGTTTAGAATCTGGACGCCGGCTCCCGAACCCGTGATCCACACGCCGCACGGCACGGCATCCTCAGACGCGGAAACCAGGTGGCGGATTTCAAATCCCTTGACGATGATGTAACTCAGATCTCCTGAGATCGTGATCAGACCCTGTGTGCCCGATACCGTCAGGCCGGTCCCGTCGATCACCGCGGGCTCGACCTTTGTCCCAATCACTACAGGGTCGCTCTGGAATGTGATCGGTTTCGATGCTGTTCCAGAATGCGAAAAGCTCACATACTCGTGGTAAACTCCACCCCGCACGTTCACGGTGGCGCCAGCCCTAACGGTACTGGCCGCGTGTTGGATCGTTAACCATGGCTCGGCGGAGGTGCCTGGATTGCTGTCACGGCCGGTGGTTGACACATAGTAGACTGCACCTTCCTGGGCGGCCAGCGGCTGAACAAGCATGACGACAAAGACGAAGAGCACGGAAGGCACAATAGTGACTTTCCCTGTAATTCCGAGTTTGCACCTCATGACCACTTCTCCTTCTCGCCGGGTATGTGAAGCCAAAAGGAAATCAGCCGACGGCTTCGCAATGTTACGAATGCAATCGTTTCATTGTCAACTGTGTTCCGGCCTCGCTCGGCCCGCACTTTTAGGGCGAGGATGGGGCCGTGAGAAGTAAGGTTCTATAAGTGGGAGACTGGTAAGCGTCCAGTCATCCCCACTGGACTGAGGGCTGAGGTTCGAGCGAGTCTGAGGCCATGGGAGAGGCAAGGACTCGTGTCCGATGGCCGATTGCCGATAAGCGGCGCATCGTTGAGCTGA
>Ga0182013_10000472_pt1 | contig 56246 bp, 55 predicted proteins | sample 612S2MmetaG_FD_120487 | JGI IMG/M metagenome (GOLD analysis project Ga0182013, IMG submission 120487) | Permafrost microbial communities from Stordalen Mire, Sweden - 612S2M metaG | ecosystem: Environmental > Terrestrial > Soil > Wetlands > Permafrost | place: Sweden: Stordalen | collected...
ACCGACGGCGAACTGCTACGCGAGCTAACGCTCGACCCCACCCGCGACTACCAGCCCCTCGGCCAAGCCTGAGCTGTCTACGATGTCCCGAGACATCTGTCTCCGATGTCCCGAGACTTCACAGATGCCCGGGGTGGGATTCGAACCCACATGCCCTTTCGGGCCATCGATTTTAAGTCGATTGCGTATGCCGATTCCGCCACCCGGGCAGGCCCGCGGGCAAGTTTATGCCCGCTCAGGCGGGGAAACGGTTAGGGACCGCAACTTCTACATCGTTACGGTGTCCTTAAGTACGGAAGCTACGATCGGGGGCAGCTGATGGAGGTCTCTACCCTTACCCAGACGCGCGAGTTGTCGGGCCTGCGCGGCCCGTCCGCTCTGCTGCGCCTGCAGTCGGACGAGCGCCTGATCATGCTGACCCGCCGCGGCCAGCACGCGGCCTTCGAGACGCTCTGCTCACGCTACCAGTCTCGCCTGCTCTCCTTCTGCCGCCACATGCTCAACTCGCGCGAGGACGCCGAGGACGTGCTGCAGGAGGTCTTCACCGCTGCGTTCAACGCGGTGCTCGCCGACGACCGCGAGATCAACGTCAAGCCGTGGCTCTACCGGATCGCGCGCAACCGCTCGCTGAACCACCTGCGCCGTGCCTCGGCGACCGGCGTCGACTCGATGGACATCCACTTCGCCGAGAACGGCATCTCGACCAGCGACAAGGTGCTCAAGCGCGAGAGCTTCCGCGAGCTGATCGCCGACGTGCACGACCTTCCCGAGACGCAGCGCACCGCGCTCCTTCTGCGCGAGATCGACGCGCTCTCCTACGACCAGATCGCGGTCGCGATGGACACCACGGTCCCGTCGGTCAAGTCCCTGCTCGTGCGGGCCCGCATCTCGCTTGCCGAGGCCGCCGAGTCGCGCAAGCTGAGCTGTGAGGAAGTTCGCCTCGAGCTCGGCGCCGTCGCCGAGGGCCTGACGAAGCTCAGCACGGCAGGCCGCCGTCACGTGCGGGGATGCGAACGTTGCGCGTTCTTCAAGAAGCAGCTGAAGGAGAACAACCACGCGCTGGCCGCGATCCTTCCCGTCGGCCCGCTGCTGATCGTCAAGAAACTGTTCTTCGCAAAGCTCGGATCGACCGCCTCCGCCGGCGGCGCGCACGCCACCGTCGGTGCCGGCGCAACGGTTGGTGTCGGTGCCGCAGCCGGTGCCGGTGCAGCAGCCGGAGGAGGAAGCGTCGCGGGCGGCCTGCTCACCGCAGGCGCCGGAGCGCTCGCCACGAAGGCGGTCGCGGGCCTCGCGGCGGCGGCGATCGTCACCGCCGGCGCCGTCGCGGCTGACCACGCGGTATCCACGAGCGTCCACCACCACCAGAACACCCAGGCCGCGCTCGCGTCCTCCGCGCCGGTCGCCCCCGTCATCTACCACCAGGCCCTCCAGCCGGCGAGCGCCGGAACGACGGTCGCACCCCGGCACGACGCGATCGTGCGCCGCCACCGGCTGGTGCGCGAGCTCGCCGCCGCGAAGGCCGCGAGCAAGGCCGCGAAGGTCTCGCCCGCCACCGTCACGGTCCCGGCGCCCGCCGCCGCCGCCGCGCCGACCGCGGTTCCCGTGACCCCCGCGGCGGCGCCCGCCACCCCGGCCCCCCAGCCTGTGCAGGTGACCGAGGTCTCGACGACCACGACCGCGCTGCCCACCTCCTCCACGGAAGCCTCCACGAGCACGACGCCTGCGCCCGCTGAAGCGAGCACGTCGCCGTCGCCGGGGCTGCCGACCGCCGAACCGGTCAACCCGCCCTCGACCGGGACGCCGTCCGGCGCTCAGGTCGAGACCGGCGGGACGCAGCCCGAAGCGGGGGCCAGCGCCCCCGCGGGGCCCGCCGAACCGTCGGTTTCCGCGGTTCCCGGCTCCTGAGCCCCGCTAGCCCCAGCTGAACGTCTTCAGCGGGTGCGCCAGCACGCCGGTGCTCGCGACCTTCAGCGGCGAGGTGATCTGGCCGCTGGGTTCGCTGAGCATGACGATGCTCACCCCGGCGCGCACGGTGCTCGGCCCCGGCGGCAGCAGGAGCATGTCGCGGCCGTAGATCTCGCGGCCGCCGACCGTCGTCGTGTAGAGCACCTCGTAGCCCGGCAGGCCGTGCAGGCTCGTCCTGGCGAACCCCTCCCCCACCAGCTTGAAGTCGGTGCGTGCGCTCTCGAGCCGGTGTATGTACCGGCTGGCGTAGATGGGCAGCTCGGCCGCCACCTCCCCGGTGTATGGCGGGAGCACGAGCGGGTTCACCGCGAACGAGTACTTCAGCTGCCCGTCCGGGCCGTGGGCCTGGACCCTGACGTATCCGCCCGGTTCGGGGCTGACGCTGTAGAGGTCGCGGTAGCTGAAGCTGAACGGCACCGCGCCCGAGTGCGTGTAGCTCGAGTTCTCGAGCGTGAGCGCAGCTGCGACGAGTACGGCGAGCGCCGCGAGCAGCGCGGCGATGATGCCCGCGCGGGCGCGCGTGGACGCGGCACGCCATCTCGGAGCCAGGATGCGTCCGAGCGTGGGGCCGTACTCGGGCTTCATCGCCGCCCGGGCCATCGCGCTCAGGCTGTCATTCCCCGAGGGAGAAGAGCGACTCGATGTCGTGCCGCGAATAGGCGGCGAACGCGACCATCGTCTGGGTCCTGATGACGCCGGGCAGCGAGCCGATCTGCCCCGTCACGACGTCCGCGAGCTGCTCGTGGTCCGGTACGCGAACGATCGCAACGAAATCCCACTCGCCGGTGACCGAGTATGCCTCCGCGACCCCGTCGATGTCGGCCAAAGCTCCGCCGAGGCTCGAGAGGGCGTCGCGCTCCGCCTCGATCAGAACTATCGCGTGGGTCATCGTCATGACCCACCAATCATACGGGTACTACTCCTCCACGCCGCTCGCCGCGTTCATGCCGAGGCCAGCGAGCAGGCCGATCGCGCCGCCGACGACGCCGGCCAGCCAGTTCGCCTCCGGGCGCGCGAACGGCAGCGCGAGCAGCAGCGCCGCGATCGCTCCTGCGCCGAGCAGGTCGCCCTCGTAGTAGGCGCCGGCTCGGGCGGCGCGCAGGTCGGGGGCGGCCCAGGCCGCCAGCAGGGCGAGCGCCGGCGCGTTGGCCCCGCTCACGAACGGGAGCGGGTAGGCCGCGAGCGCGGCGAGCGCCCCGGCCGCGCCGGCGCCGAAGAAGAGCGCGAGCACGACGACGGGCCCGTGGCGGCGCTCGGTGAGCGTGCCGAAGAGCCCGACCGTGAAGATCACGACGAACGCGTAGATGCCGTTCGCGTACGCGAACTGGGTGGTGAAGAGCTTCCACCAGTCGCCGTGCAGCGGCCCGACCACGGCCATCTGCACGTAGAGATCGCCTTTGGCATGCACCAGGACCCACGCGACGCAGGACGCAGCGACGAGCGCGATCGTCGCGTTGGGCCTGGTCCCCTCCCAGCGGGTCACGGTGCCGTAGGAGCGACGGGAGGGGGCCTTGGCGGGCTTCGTGCGGCTGCTGCGGCCCCGAAGTCGGCTGATCAGCCCCGAGCGGGCTGCGGGTGCGGGGGTGCCCGCGTTCACGCGTGGAAGCTTGGGTGCCCGCCTGCGCAGACGGGTGCCGCAGTAGGGGCACTCGGTGACGTATGGGCTGACCTCCGAACCGCACTGCTTGCAAACGACGAAGAGATCAGCACCTGAGGTCATCGTGGGGTCCATTCTATGGCCCGTCCGGTGCGCCCGACGCCGCTCTGGAATACTCAGAGCAATGAAACCTGGATATGACAAGAAGCTCTACATACTTGCCTTCGATCATCGTGGCTCCTTCCAGAAGAAGTTCTTCGGGATCGAGGGCGCGCCGGACGCCGAGCAGACGGCGATCATCGCCGACGCCAAGCATTTGATCTTCGAGGGCCTGCTGCAGGCCGTGAGCGACGGCGCGGACCCCGGAGCGACGGGGGTCCTGGTCGACGAGCAGTTCGGATCCACGGTGCCCGCGGAGGCACAGGAGAAGGGCCTGATCCTCGCCATGCCGGCGGAGCGCTCGGGACAGAACACGTTCGACTTCGAGTACGGCGAGGACTTCGGAGCCCACATCGAGAGCTACAATCCGGACTTCACGAAGGTGCTCGTCCGCTACAACCCCGACGGAGACGCCGAGGCCAACCGCGAGCAGCTCGGCAAGCTGCTGCGCCTGAGCGAGTGGCTTCACGGCCACGACCGCAAGTTCCTGTTCGAGCTGCTGGTGCCCGCCGAGGACGATCAGCTCGCGTCCGTCGGCGGCGACACCGACCGCTATGACGCCGAGCTTCGCCCGGAGCTGATGCGGCGCGCGATCGAGGACATCCAGAACTTCGGCATCGAGGCCGACATCTGGAAGATCGAGGGTGTCGACGAGCGCTCGGACTGCGAGATGCTGGTCGCACAGGCACGCTCCGGTGGCCGCGACGGTGTGGCGTGCGTGCTGCTCGGACGCGGCGCCGACGACGAGAAGGTCGACCACTGGCTCACCCAGGCCGCACCGGTGGACGGCTTCATCGGATTCGCGATCGGTCGCTCGATCTGGTGGGACCCGCTGAAGTCCTATGTCGACGGCAAGATCGAGCGTGCCGCCGGCGCCCGTGCGATAGCGGACAACTATCTGCGGTTCATATCGGTCTACGAGCGCGCTGAGACGCCCACCGCTGCCCGGTGAGCGCACAGACGGAGCAGTCGAGCGATATGAAAATGCGTCAGAGCCTCGCCGAGCTCGAGCGGGCCTTCGTTGATGAGGTCTCGCTCGACCGGCACCGCCGCGACTCGCTGAAGCGCACAACCGAGAAGCGCACCCTCAAACGCGAAACCGAGAAACGCAACAAGCGCGGCTCGGTCCGTTTCGCGCTGCTGGTCCTGACGCTCATCCTCACGGCCGTGATCGTCACGGTCGTGATGTTCAGGACGCTCTACCTGCTGCTCGGGTAGAGCACCCGCCGGCGCGAGGCGCCGGCGGTGGCGGCTAGGCGCCGCCGAGCTCGCGGATGGACTCGTCGACCTTCGCGACGTGCCCGTCCGTGGAGCTGTGACCAGTACCCGAGGCGCCCGCTTCGCGGTGGATCTCGAGGTAGATCTCCTTGCGGAACACGGGGACCTTCTGGGGTGCCTGGATGCCGATCCGGACCTTCTCGCCCATGACGGAGAGCACCGATACCTCTATTTCGTCCCCGATCATGATGCTCTGGTTCGACTTGCGCGTGAGGACCAGCATATGGCTGCACCTTCCTGTTTGCCGAGCGGCGACCCGGCAGCCTCCCAAGTCGCCGGTGCGCCAAGCATAGTCGCAGCGCCGCTGGAAAGCGATACCCAATTGGGGGGAATGTTCCCGGTCCGAGCGCCGATTCCTGCAGCATCCGCGCGCCTGACGCCCGTGCCGTCCCCTTTCCGCTAGTGTCCCGGACCGCTCATGCCCCGCAAATCCCTACGCCCCCACCTGAACCAGATCCGCGCCTGGGTTCGCCAGGGGCGCACCGATGCCTGGATCGCACATCAGCTCGAGGTCAGCGTCCGCGACATCGAGCAGTTCAAGCGCCAGAACGAGCTCGAGAGCGACGAGGAGCACGTCGAGGGCGCCGGTGGCGGGGACTACCCCGAGGAGATCGACCTCCGCGCCGAGGATGACGCGCTGATCGCCGCCGAGCTCGAAGCCGCCGAGGCCGAAGCCGAGCGGGCCCGCGAGCTCGCCGCCGAGGAGGGCGACGCCGAGGAGGAGGACGGCGACGAGGATTCAGGCGCCGCGAAAGGCGCGCGCAGGCGCAGCCGCCGCGGCGGACGCGGGCGACGCTCAGGCTCCCGCAACACCGCGCCCCTCGAGGGCACGTTCGATCACGGCGAGGAGGGCTATGGCCTGTGGCTCGACCCCGCGATCCAGGAGAACCCGATCTACGCAGAGCACTGGGCGGGCCACCGCCAGGTCGAGGTCACGGTCGAGGAGGACCGCCTCGTGATCCGCCGCGTCGGCGAGGACGACTAGGCCCCGATCTCCAGGCGCCCGCCGGCATAGTCGGCGGCCTCCCGAAGGTATCTCCCGAAGGCCGCGTCGATGACGACGCCCGCCTCCCATGCCCACGGGTCGTCGGGCGCGATGCGCATCGCCGCCTGCATGCACCAGGACGTGCCCTGTTCGTAGAGGTCCACGAGCTCGGCGGCGGTGAAGCGTCCCCCGAGGCGCCGGCGCAGCTCGGCGACGAGGGCTTCTGTCACGCGCTCCAGGAGCGGGACGCGCTCGGGAGGCGCGTCGCGCAGCCGTCGCTCCCCCTGCTGCCACTGGAAGAGCGCTGTCTCGAATCCCACTGCGCCGAGACTAGCAGCGCGCCGCGGCGTGCTGGAACGGACCGATCAGTTGTCCGGCAGGCCCGTCACGACGTAGGGCTGCTCGCCGCTCTTGACCATCCCTAGCCGGCTGGCCTCCTCTTCGAGCGTGCTCGTGCTGCTGAGGTTCGCGTGCGCGCTGACGAGGGCCTGATGTTCGTGTTCGAGGGCGCTGACGGCCCGGCTGTCACGGCCCGACTGCCTCCATGTCTCGAACATCCTCACGCCGGCGCTCACATACAGGTAGACGAGCACGCACAGGACGCACAGCATCGCCGCGCGCCCGACGCGGTCCCAGCGGATGCCGGCGCCGGGCCGGGCCGGGCCGGAGGCCCTGCGCCGTTGCGGGCGCCGGGCGGATGCGGATGCGCTCGCCATGCATCCACATCGTTCGCCCTCGGCGCCGCGGTTCCTTCCGGCGGGAGCCGGCGCCCGCTCACGCGTCGCCGAAGGCGGTGGGCCCGGCGAAAGTGGCGCGGGAGCCGAGCTGCTCCTCGATGCGAAGGAGCTGGTTGTACTTGGCGACCCTGTCCGAGCGTGCGGGCGCGCCGGTCTTGATCTGGCCGCAGCCGGTGGCGACTGCCAGGTCGGCGATCGTCACGTCCTCCGTCTCGCCGGAGCGATGGCTCATGACGGACGTGTAGCCGGCCTTGCGGGCCATCTCGATCGCCTGCAGCGTCTCGGTGAGCGTCCCGATCTGGTTGACCTTGATCAGGATCGAGTTGGCTATCCCGAGCTCTATGCCGCGGCCCAGGCGCTCGGTGTTGGTGACGAAGATGTCATCGCCTACGAGCTGGAAGTCGGCTCCGACGCGGTCGGTGAGGGTCTTCCAGCCCGCCCAGTCCTCTTCGTCCATCCCGTCCTCGAGGGAGACGATCGGGTAGCGCGGGAGGAGCTCGGCCCAGTAGTCGACCATCTCGTCGGAGCTGAGGGACCTGTCCTCGGCCGCGAGCAGGTATCTGCCGTTGTCGAAGAACTCGCTGGAGGCAGGGTCGAGCGCGATCGCGACGTCGCTGCCGGGCGTGTAGCCGGCCGCCTCGATCCCCTCGACGAGCATCTTCAGCGCGTCCTCGTTGGAGGCGAGGTCCGGCGCGAAACCTCCCTCGTCGCCGACCGCTGTCGAAAGGCCGCGCCCATGCAGGGTTCCTTTGAGGGCGTGGTAGACCTCGGCGCCCATGCGCAGGCCCTCCGCGAAGCTGCCGGCGCCGCGCGGGACGATCATGAACTCCTGGAAGTCGACCCTGTTGTCGGCATGGACGCCGCCGTTCAGGACGTTCATCATCGGCACGGGCAGCAGCGTGGCATCCTCGCCGCCGAGGTAGCGCCACAGCGGCAGGTTCTCCTCCGCGGCCTGGGCGTAGGCGGCCGCGAGCGAGACGCCGAGGATCGCGTTCGCTCCGAGCCTCGACTTGTTCGGGGTCCCGTCGAGGTCGATCAGCGCGTTGTCGAGCGCCGCCTGCTCGGCCGCGTCCATGCCCGCGACCGCCTTCGCGATCTCGCCGTCGACGTTCTCAACCGCGCGGCTGACGCCCTTGCCCTGCCATCTCTCGCCGCCGTCGCGGAGCTCGGTGGCCTCGAACTCGCCGGTGGAGGCGCCGGAGGGCACCGCCGCGCGGCCGTGGGCGCCCGACGCGAGCGTGAGTTCGACCTCGACGGTCGGGTTGCCCCGGCTGTCGAGGATCTGGCGGGCGTGGAGTGACTGGATCTGGCTCATGCGTGCGGTTCTCCCGGTCGTTGGCCCCGGCTGCCGGAGCGTTGGTGTATGAGGACCCGTGAACGCGCGCGGCGCTCGAACGCGATCCGCGGGGCTGTTCTGGCGAGGGTCGGCCGGGAGACTACGCTTTTGGTGCTTTGTACTGCGAGCAGTCGGGCACGACGTATTCCGGCTGGCAGTCCGTTTTCGCCGTCCAGTTCTTTTTGAATTCTTTGACGAACTTGGTCAGCGCGGCCTGCTCGCGGGTCGAGACCAGCGACTGCTTGACGGTCGCCTTGACCTTGTCAAGGGATTCCTGGCTGCCGGGGGTGATGGTCTTGACCACGTAGATGTAGTAGCCGAACGGCGTCTTGACGGGGCCGCCGAGCTTGTCGACGCTCGCGGTGAAGATGGCTTCGTCCAGCGCCTTCTCCTCCTCGCCTTTGGTGACTTCGGGAAGGAGGCCGCCGTTCGCCTTGCTCACGGGGTCGTCGGACCTGGCCTTCGCGACCGATGCGAAGCTCTTGCCGGATTCGATTTCCTTCTTCGCGGTGAGGGCTTCAGCTTCCGTTTTCGTCAGGACGATCTGGACGCTGCGCTTTTCCGGTTTGCCGTATTTCGACTTGTTTTCGTCGTAGTACTTTTCGATTTCCTGTTCGGTCACTTTTCCGGCGTCTTTGACGATCTTCTGCTGGATTTTCTGCGAGAGCATGTTGAGCTTCACGCGGAGCAGGAGGTCCGACACCGTCTGACCGGATTTCGCGACGAACTTTTCGAATTCGGCGGTCGTCGGGAACTGCGTGGACTTGATCGTCTGGAACTGCTTGTGCACTTCTTCGTCGCTGACCTTCACACCGAGGGCGTTGGCTTCGCCGAGCACCCATTCGGAGGAGATCAGGAAACCCATGACCTCCTTCTTCAGCGACGTGTACTGGGCCGCGCACTGGGCCTTCAGCGTTGCGTTGGAAGGAACGGTCGTTTTGTCTTTCGTCGCGTTGGACGCGAGGTGCGAGATGCACGCCGTGTAGTTCGGCGGCACGGGCACGGCGGGGTGTTCGCCTTCGTTCACGGCGCCCGAGGCCGCAGCGACGCCCATCCAGTGGTCGAACGTGCTGGTGGCGAGGTTGTTGCCGTTGACCTGCGCCACGGCGTCGCCGGGTATCCCGCCGCACGCGACGAGGACGACACCGGCAAACAAAACGGCGCCTAGCGCCGCGATGAATCGAAGGCTCTTTGACACGACTCGGGCACTGTAGCGGAAAGCGAACGGCGCGTGGGACGCCAGGATCTAAGGAGTTCCTAAGCTGCCTCGCGCATCACGGCCAGCAGCGCGTCGGCGGCGCGTACGACGGTGGGGAAGCGGGCCGCGCCCTCTTTGGGGATCCTCACGGATACCTGGGAGCGTCCGGATTCGTAGAGCGCCTCGGGAAGCTCCTCTCGAAGTCGTCTGGCCCTGGAGGAGTCGAGCTCGATCGGGACGACCGCGAGCCGGTCGCCGCGGAAGCTCACGGTGCGCGCACCTGCCTGGCCGAACTTGATCCGTGCGCGCTGCAGGGCGAGCATGTTCTCGACCGGCTCCGGGACTGGGCCGAAACGGTCCTCGAGCTCCTCGCGCAGACGCTCGACGTCCGCGAGCTCCATCGCGCCCGCGAGGCGTCTGTGGACGTCGATCTTGGCCTGCTCGTAGGGGACGTAGTCGGCCGGGACGTACGCGTCCACGTTGACGTCCAGGCGCACCGGCTCGGGCAGGGACTCGCCCTCGGCCTCGGGCTCGGCGGCGCGGACCGCCTCGTCGAGCATCTGCATGTACAGCTCGAAGCCGAGCGCCGCGACATGTCCCGACTGCTCGTCCCCGAGCAGGTTGCCGGCGCCGCGGATCTCCAGGTCCCGCATCGCGATCTTGAAGCCGGCGCCCAGCTCGGTGTGGTCTGAGAGCGCCGACAGGCGCTGGGCGGCCTCGGGCGTGAGAGCCGCCGCGGAGTCGTAGAGCATGTACGCGTAGGCGCGCTCGCGGCTGCGCCCGACGCGTCCGCGTATCTGGTAGAGCTGGGCGAGCCCGAAGGTGTCGGCGTGCTCGACGATCAGCGTGTTCGCCTGCGGTATGTCGATGCCGGACTCGATGATCGAGGTGCAGACCAGCACGTCCGCGCCGCCCCGCAGGTAGTCCATCATCACGGCCTCGAGCTCGCCGTCCCCCATCTGGCCGTGCGCGACCGCCATGCGCGCACCGGGGCACAGCGCACGCAGCCGTTCGGCGGTCTCCTGGATCGACTCGACCCTGTTGTGCAGGAAGAACGCCTGCCCGCCACGCTCGCGCTCGCGTTCTATCGACCGGCGCACCAGCTCCTGCTCGTACTCGCCGACATAGGTTTTGACGGGCCTGCGGCCCTCGGGCGGGGTCTCGATGACCGAGATGTCGCGCAGCCCCGCGAGCGACATCTGCAGCGTCCGGGGGATCGGCGTGGCGGACATCGAGATCACGTCCACCTTCAGCTTGAGCTGGCGCAGGAGCTCCTTCTGCTTGACCCCGAATCGCTGCTCCTCGTCGATGATCAGAAGCCCGAGGTCCTTCGCGCGGACGTCGCGCGAGAGCACGCGGTGCGTGCCGATGAGGATGTCCACGCGACCGTCGGCGAAGCCCTTGACCGCGGCTTTCTGCTCTGCGGCGCTGCGGAAGCTGGATACGTGCTCGAGCGTGAAGGGGTAGTCGGCCAGGCGCTCTGAGAACGTCCCGAAATGCTGCTGGGCGAGGATCGTCGTCGGCACGAGCATCAGCACCTGCTTGCCGGCCTCGGCGGCCTTGAACGCGGCCCGCAGGGCAACCTCCGTCTTTCCGTAGCCGACGTCGCCGCAGATCAGCCGGTCCATCGGCCTGGGGGCTTCCATGTCGGCCTTGACGAGCTCGATCGCATCACGCTGGTCGGGTGTCTCTGAGAACGGGAAGCGCGCCTCGAACTCGCGCTGCCAGTCCGAGTCCGGTCCGTACGCGTGACCGCTGCGGCGGCGGCGCTCGGCGTAGAGGCTGAGCAGCTCCCCCGCGAGCTCCTGGGCGGCGCGGCGGGCCCGTGCCTTCATCGTCTCCCAGCGCGTCCCGCCGAGTTTGCTCAGCGGCGGATGCTCGCCGCCCGCGCCGACGTAGCGCGAGATCTTCGCCAGCTGGTCGGTGGGGACGAAGACACGGTCGTCGCCCTGGTATTCGAGGTACAGGTAGTCGCGTGTGACGTCAGCGACGGTGCGGGTCTCAAAGCCCGCGAAGCGCGCGACCCCGTGGTCCTCGTGCACGACGATGTCGCCGGTGCGCAGCTCGGTGAACGAGCGCAGCGCGCCGCGGCGCGCCGGGCCGACAGCGCCGTCGGCGCGCTCGGGGCGGCGCCGGCGCAGGAGACGGTGCTCGGGGAAGACCGCGAGCGAGTACTGCGGCGCGATGAAGCCCTCACGCAGCGAGGCTGTCGCGAACCGAAGGGATGCCTCGACGGCCTTGCCGGGCGCGACGTCGCCCTCGCCCAGCCACCTGGCTTTCATGCGTCCGAGGTTGTACGCCGCGCGCTCCCCCTCCCCCCTGCGCGGGAAGCTCACGACGGTCCTGTAGCCCGAACGGACGAGCTTCTCGAGCTCTGGCTCCGCTTCGGCGAGCGAGCGTGCGGCGGTGTCCGCGGACTGGGCGCGCAGCTCGATCGCCTGCCCGGACGCGAGCGACGACAGCCAGATCCGCGCGCGCGCGGCGAGCGTCGCATTGATGCTGTCGGGGCTGACGTAGAGGTGGTGCGCGTCCTCGTCGGCGAACGCCGCGCAGACATCCGACCAGTGGTCGGTCAGGACGGCCTGGAGTTCCTCCTCGGCGGCCACCATCACCTCCGCGCCGTCTCCGACGAGGTCGAGCAGTGCGCCGAAGCGCTCGACCGGGAGCAGGTCGGCGATGTCCGGGCGCTCGGAGTCCGCGCCGCTGAAGGCACCGGTCGCCGCCGCGGTCTCCGCGAGCTCGCGGTGCTCGGCGGCGAGCTCGGCGGCTGGAGCGATCTCGACCTCCTCGACCTCGCCGAGCGAGCGCTGTGTGAAGGTCGAGAACCACCGCAGCGATTCGATCTCGACATCGAACATGTCCACCCGCACGGCGCGGTCCTCCGTCGCCGGGAACACGTCGAGCAGGCCGCCCCTCAGCGCGAACTGCCCGCGTTCCTGGACCTGGTCGACGTGCTCGTAGCCGGCGCCGACGAGCTCGCCGGCGCACTCCTCGAGGTCGAGCAGCTCGCCGACCCGGAGCGTGAACGAGTGGGGCCGCAGCGCCGGGTCCGGCACCTTCTCCGACAGGGCGGTTGCGCTGACCACCACGACGGGCCTCTCCTGCTCGCCGCCCTGCGGGCTGAGCAGCGAGTCCAGCGCGGCGACGCGCAGGCCGACGAGGTGCGCGGGGGGCGCGAGATGCGACTCGTATGCCACACCCCTGGACGGGTAGTAGCGCACCCGCCTCGGCGCGAGCCAGGCGCGAAGGTCCGACGCGAGGTCGCGCGCGGCCCTGTCGTCAGAGACGACGACGAGCATCGGCCTCGAGCGGGCGGCCTCGTCGAGGTCGGCGAGCGCGGCGATCAGGTACGGGCGCAGCGAGGACGAGACGAAGGCGTGGCCACCGTCGCGTGCCAGGGTGAGCGTCGGCTCGTCCGAGGCGACGAGCCCGAGCAGTGAGCGCAGGACCCCGTCCTCGGCCATCAGGGCTGGACCTGGTCGGCGCCGATCGCCCGCTGCACCTCATCGACGGCGCGGTCGATCAGCTGCGCGACCTGCTCGCGGTCCTCCCTGAAGCGCCCGAGGACCCATGCGGAGACAATCTCCGGGTCGCTGGAGTCAGGACGACCGATCCCGACCCTGACGCGCATGAAGTCAGCGCTCCCGAGCTCCCGCTTTATCGACTTCAGCCCGTTGTTGCCTGCGAGGCCGCCGCCGAGGCGCGAGCGCACGTCGCCGAACGAAAGGTCGATCTCGTCGTGCACGACCAGGACGTGGTCGAGCGCGAGCTTCAGGCTGCCGCGCGCCGGGCCCACCGAGCGGCCGGCGTCGTTGTAGAACGTCTGCGGGCGGAGCACCGCGACCCGTCCCGCGCCCGCAGGACCCGAGCCCTCGGCGATGCGGCCGCGGAAACGATCCTTCTCCCGGCTCATGCCCCAGCGCTCGACGAGCGCCTGCGCGACCATGAAACCGACGTTGTGGCGGGTGCCCGCGTACTGCGGTCCGGGGTTGCCCAGTCCGGCGATGAGCCAGTCGACGGTGGGTCCGCCTCCGCCGAACGGGCGTCGCAGAAGCCGCTACTCCTCGCCGGAGGAGTCCTCGGAGCCGGAGTCGGCTCCGCCCTGCGCGCTCTCGCCGACGAGCTCGGTCTCGGATTCGATCTCCTCCTCGGTCTCGCTCTGCAGCCGAGGTGGCGAGAGCGTTGCAACGACCGTCTCCTCGAGGTCGTCGAGGATCGTCACGCCCTCGGGTGCCGTGATCGCAGACAGGAGGATCGTCTCGCCGATCTCCATGTCGCCGATGTCGTGGCTGATCGACTCGGGGATCGAGGTGGGCAGCGCTTCGACGTTGAGCTCGCGGGTGATCTGCTCGAGCACGCCGCCGCCCTTCACGCCCGACGCGTCCTCCGTGCCGAGGAGTTCGAGCGGCACGACGGCGCTGATCGCCTCGTTGAGGTTGACGCGCAGAAGGTCGACATGGACGGTCTCGCCGCGGATCGGGTGGCGCTGGGCCTCCTTGAGCACCACCGGGGTGCTCTTGGCGCCGTCGATGCTGAGGTCCAGCACCGCACCGGTGCCCGCCAGCGCGTGGCGGAGCTCGCGGGCGTCAGCGTCGAATCCGACAGGCTCGCCCCCGCCTCCGTAGAGGACCCCGGGCACGCGGCCGCTGCGCCGCAGGCGGCGGGCCGCACGCGAGCCCTCGCTCTCGCGGCTGTTCACATTCAGCTTTGTGGTCTCGGCTGCCATCGGAAGAGGGGAAACTCTAGCAACTGCCTTCGTTTTCGATCGGGGCACTGATCGAGAGCAGCGCGATCTTGACCCCGGAGAGGAAGTTCCCGGTGCGCCTGACAGCGATGCACTGCACCACGGGCGGGGTCCCGACGACCGTCCAGGCGAGCCGCGTTCTGCCCGTGGCGCCATCCAGCGCGTAGGCGGTCGGTGATTCCAGCGAGATGATCTTCACTTCGCCCGCTCGGCGCAGCCGAGCGTTGCTCACGTTCGCCTGCACCTGCAGTGCGCACGCGCGGTCCGCGCGGCAGCCCGTCAGCTGGTCGAACATCGACGCGGCGTCGCCCCTGGCCTGCGCCTGCACCAGCGCGAGGTCGGAGTCCCGTTCGAGGTTCTCGACCGACAGGAAGCGGGCGAGCAGCCCACTGACCAACAGGAACAGGAGGATCCCGGGGAGGATTATCAGCGCGACGGTCCTGCGGCTCGGTGCTTTCAGGCGGCCGCGGACGCCTTCGGGGCCCGCGCCAGCAGGGACTCCGGGCAGCGAACCGGGCCGCTCGGGGCGGCGGGGCACGCCCGTATCCGGTTCGCTGGCTGGCATCCGCCGACACAGGATGCCAGCCGGTGCGCGGCGGGGCGCCCGTCGGCCGCCGCGCCGGTGACTAGTGCGGGCGGCGGATGCTCAGCTTCCGCGTCCCGGCTGCCGATATCGACCTGAGCATGTCCTCCGCCGGCCCGACCCGACCACTCATCGCCGGCAGGGCGCCGGATATTCCGGGCGCCTTCGACGCCGGCACGCTCGTCGACCAGCTGCCCGCGATCCTCTATGTGGCGGATGTGGGGACCGAAGGACGGTGGCACTACGTGAGCCAGGGGGTCACGGCGATCCTCGGGTTCTCGCGCGAGGAGTGGCTCGCGGATCCCGGCATCTGGGCGCGCCAGATGCACCCCGATGATCGCGCCCACATCTTCGAGCACGAGGAGGAGCTGAGCTCCCCCGAGGCACCAGACGAATACCGCCTGATGCACCGCGACGGCAGCACGGTGTGGGTGCGTGACGACGCGGCGCTCGTCACCGACGCGAGCGGGAGGGCCCGCTGGCACGGCGTGATCATGGACATCACCGACCGCAGGCTCGCCGAGGCCGAGCTCGAGCGGCGAGCAGAACAGCAGTCGGCTGTCGCGCGGCTCGGCAGGCATGCGCTCGAGGCCGGCGACGTCGCGAAGCTGATGCATGACGCGCTGCTGAAGGCGACGAGCATCATCGGGGTACCGACCGGCGGCGTGTTCGAGCTCGCCGGAGACGGCGAGAGCCTGATCATGCGGGCGAGCGTCGGCCCGCTGGCGCCTCCGCGGCCCGGCCAGGGCGGCGCATACCTGCCCGATGAGCTGCCCGACGGGCTGACCGTCCACATCGGCGGCAGGGACCGCCGCTGGGGTTCGCTGTGGCTGGCCGGAACGGGCGGTCCAACGCTCGGGGTCGCCGACGTCGACTTCGTGCAGACGATCGCGAACATCCTTGCGGACGCGATCCAGCAGCGGACGACGGAAGACGGCATCCGCTACCAGGCGCTGCACGACCACCTGACAGGGCTGCCCAACCGCGTGCTGTTCCTGGACCGTCTCGGCAGGACGCTCGCCCGACGAGGGTCCGAGGTGGCCGTCGTGATCATGGACATCGACAACTTCAAGCTGGTCAACGACAGCCTCGGCCACGGCGCGGGCGATGAGCTGCTGATGGAGATCGCGCCGCGCCTGACCGCCGCGCTGCGCCCGGAAGACACCGTCGCCCGGCTCGGCGGCGACGAGTTCGTGGTGCTCCTCGAGCGGATCCCGGACGAGCGCGCGGCAGCGCTGGTGGCCGAGCGCATCGTCGCTGCCTTCAAGGACCCGTTCCAGCTGAGCGGCGGCGAGCATTTCGCGACTGCGAGCCTCGGCATCGCCCTCGCCACAGGCGCCGAGAGCACCCCCGCAACGCTGTTCCGCGACGCCGACGCCGCCCTCTACCAGGCCAAGCGCAAGGGACGCGGGCGCTTTGAGGTCTTCGACAGGGCGATGCGTGCGCGGACGGTAGAACGCCTGTCTGTCGAGAACGACCTGCGAAGGGCTCTGGAGCGCCGCGAGCTGAGGGTCCTCTACCAGCCGATCGTCTCCCTGCACGACGACGCGATCGAAGCTGTCGAGGCGCTCATCCGCTGGGAGCACCCCGAACGGGGGCTCGTCGCCCCCGCCGACTTCATCCACGTGGCGGAGGAGAGCGGGATGATCGAGGAGATCGGAGCATGGGTCCTTGAGAGCGCCTGCGTGCACGCCGCCCAGCTGCACGGGGCGCTGCCGGAAGCACCCCCTCTCGATGTCTGCGTAAACCTTTCCGTGCGCCAGCTCACGCAGGGCGACCTTCAGGCGACGGTGGCCCGGGCTCTGCAGCTCTCGGGACTCGCGCCGTCGAGCCTGTGCCTTGAGATCACTGAGTCGATCCTGCTCGAGGACCCCGCCGGCGTGAGTGGAACGCTGCGCGGCGTCGCCGGTCTCGGCGTGAAATTCATCCTTGACGATTTCGGAACGGGATACTCCTCGCTCGCGTATCTCAGCGGCCTGCCGATCGACGGCCTGAAGGTCGACCGTTCGTTCGTGAAGGAGCTCGGCAGCAACCGGGCGTCCACGGCGATCACCACGGCGATCGTCAGGATGGCCCAGGCGATGGAGATCGAGGTGATCGCCGAGGGCGTCGAGACGCGCGAGCAGGCGGATGCCCTTCGGGGTCTGAACTGCGTGCTGGCGCAGGGCTTCTACTTCCACCAGCCGCTTTCGCCGCAGGTGCTGTCAGATCTCCTTGAGGCCGAACATTCAGGGCTCGGGGGCGCGGCGTCGCCGCTGGCGATGTCGCTCGGCCCCGCCGCTCCCTCACGCTGAGCGCAGCGCGGTCACAGCGGCCGTTAACCACACGTGGGGCGCCCATGGGCGCCCCACGTGTTCATCCTCCTGCGAGATACGTCTTTGACCTAGTAGATCGCGATGATCCTGAACCTGGTCAGCTTTTTGTTGACGCTGTAGCTGTAGTTCGTGGTCTTCGATTCGCGGTTGTAGTCGGACAGCCATTCACTGACGTGTCCACCGCTTGCGCTTTCGAATTCTTTCTGGCCTGCACCGGCAACCATGTGAAGGAGTTTGCCCGAGACCGCCTTGCATGTCTCGATGTCCTTCCCTTCGGGGTATTTCTTGTTGACGATGTGAATACCTTTGCAGGTAACGTTGCCGTAGTATTCGCTTACGTTTTCGTTGAATACGTAAGGTGTTCTCGAGCCGGCCGCGAGCCGCGCGGCTGCGCTGGCCCCGCGCCCTCCGGCGGGTGCGGCCGTCGACACCGATGCGAATGCTCCCATCGTTATGGCCGCGGTGACTGCGAGTGTTGCAAACAGCGAAATGCGCTTCATGTGTTCGTCTGCCTCCTTGCCCCAGCGGGCGTCAGGCTCCCTCCAGGGAGCACGGGCAGCGTAGGGGGTTTCGACGGGTAACACCAATACGAGTGTGGCCCTCTGCCAAAGGCGACGCTTATGTCATGCCAACGGGTGGGCAGGACCCGCGAGCCGATGATTCGCCCCCGTTTTCCTTCACATCTATCCAAACCTCACCAGGGCTCAGGTCAGGGTTGATGGTTGCCCGTGGGCGTCCGGCGCGATAGCCCGAGCCGCATCCCCGCACGCCCTGCGGCTAGAAGAGCTGGTTCTCGCCGCCGAAGACCTCGCTCACGGAGTCGTCGACGAAGATCCTGCGGATCGAATCCGTGAGCAGCTCGGCGCACGGGAGCACACGGACGTTGTCCGGTCGGTTCGGGCCCATGGGGATCGTGTCGGTGACGACGATCTCCTCCAGGCCGCTGTTGCGCAGGTTCTCGGCGGCGTTCCCGGAGAAGATCGCGTGCGTCGCGGCGGCGTAGACGCGCGAGGCGCCCTCTTCTTTGACGGTTTTGACCGCGGCGGCGAGCGTGCCGGCCGTGTCGATGATGTCGTCAACGATCACCGCGGTCTTGCCTTTGACGTCCCCGATCACGTATCCGATCTCGGCGACCTGCTGGGCGGGGCGCTCCTTGTCGAGGATCGCAAGCTCTGCGCCGACCTTCGATGCGAATTTCTTGTTCAGCTTCACACGTCCGGCGTCGGGCGCCACGACGACGAGGTCGGGCAGCCCGAGGTCCGTGAAGTACTGGGTGAGCATGAACAGGGCGGTCATGTGGTCCACGGGCTTCTGGAAGAAACCCTGGATCTGCCCAGCGTGGAGGTCCATCGTCAGCACCCGGTCGGCGCCGGCGGCCTCGAGCATCCGTGCCACCAGGCGCGCGGAGATCGGCTCGCGGGGCGAGGACTTCTTGTCCTGCCGGGAGTAGCCGAACCAGGGGGTGACCGCGATCACGCGGTGTGCGGAGGCGCCGACGGCGGCGTCGATCATGAACAGCAGCTCCATCAGCGAGTCGTTCGCCGTGACGCCCGTGTGCGGGTTGCTGCAGGTCGGCTGGACGATGAACACGTCAGCGCCGCGGATCGACTCCTCGTAGCGGCAGTACACCTCGCCGTTCGAGAACGTCTTGAGCGTGACGGGGCCGACGTCGACACCGAGCTTGCCGGCGATGTCAACGGCCAGCTGCGGGTTCGCGCGTCCGCTGAAGAGCATCAGCCTCTTGCTGTAGTCGATCGCGAGGCTCGCACGCGACAGCTCGGTGCCCGTTTCCATCGCGCTCATCTCACCGTCCAGTGTAAACGCCGCGCCGGAGCCAGTCATTTCTGGCGTGGGCCCCGCTCGGCCCATCCCTCGATGTTGCTCTGGCGGGCCCGCGCGATCGCGAGCGCCGACGGCGGGACATCCTCGTTGATCACGGATCCGGCGCCCGTGTAGGCGCCGTCCCCCACCGTCACGGGTGCGACGAGCGTCGTGTCGACGCCGGTGCGCACGCCGGCCCCGATGTTCGTGCGGTGCTTGGCGCGGCCGTCGTAGTTCGCGGTGATCGTCGACGCGCCGAGATTCGACCCCTCGCCGATGTCCGCGTCGCCGATGTAGGAGAGGTGCGGGACCTTCGAGCCCGCCCCGACGTCGGAGTTCTTGACCTCGACGAACGTCCCGACCTTGCTCCCGGAGCGCAGGACCGTTCCCGGTCTCAGGTAGCCGAACGGGCCGACGGTGACGGCGTCCTCGAGCTCGCAGTCGACGAGGTAGGACTGGCGGATCAGGCAGCGGCGCCCGATCCTGCTCGCGCCGCGGATGTTGGTGAACGGCTCGACGACGGTGTCCTGCCCGATCTGCACGTCGACGTCGATGACGGTGGCGGACGGGTCGACGATCGTCACGCCCGAAGCCATGTGGCGCTCGTGGATCGCCGCCTGCGCGATGGCGCGCACCCGCGCGAGAGCGGAGCGGTCGTTGATCTGCAGCACCAGCCGCTCGTCGCGGACCACGTGCGCCGCGACATCGCCGCCGCCGGCCCTGATCAGGTCCAGGGCCTGCGGCAGATACAGCTCTCCCTGCGCGTTGTCGGTGCTCAGTTTCCCCAGCACACCCGCCAGCGCACCGGCGTCGAACACGAAGATGCCCGTGTTGACCTCGCGGATCTGCATCTGCTCGGGGGTGGCGTCGCCCTCGCGCTTGGTCTCGACGACGCGCTCGACGCGGCCCTCTCCGTCGCGGACCACACGCCCGTATCCGCTGGGGTCATCCAGGACGGTGGTCGCCATCGTCGCCGCGGCGCCGCCGGCCCGGTGGACGTCGATCAGCTCGCCGATCGCCTCGGCGCTGACCAGCGGGACGTCGCCGCTGAGGATCAGGACCGGCGCGTCCGGCTCGAGTGCGCCCTCGAGCGCCGAGAGCCCCGCGACCGCGGCGCCGCCCGTGCCGTTGGACTGGGGCTGGACCGCGACCTCGACACCGTCGGGCAGCACATCCGCCAGCGGCCGGCCCGGCGAGTCGACGACGACGATGCGCTGCACGCCGGCGGCCTGGGCGGCCCGGACGGGCCACAGCACCATCGGCAGACCGCAGATCTCGTGCAGAACCTTCGGAAGCCCCGAGCGCATGCGGGTGCCCTGGCCCGCCGCGAGGATCAGAACGATTGGGGCGCTCACCCAGGGGATGGTATTCCCCCCGCAGCATGCAGGGCGAGAAGTTGGGGGGCAGGGACTCGAACCCCGATTCTCAGGACCAAAACCTGATGTCCTGCCATTGGACGACCCCCCAGGGGTGGGCTGGAAGGATAGATCCTCCCGTGCGCACCGGAGCGGCGCGCGCAAGCAGGAATTCGGAAAAGTGCGCATTCCTGAGCAGAGCTCGTCACAGCTCTGTGACGCACCGCGCCTGCGGGACTGCAATTATGCCTGCACTTTGGTGGGGCGAAGGCGATTTTTCGGGGCGCTGCGTGCGGCTGCGCTGGCGGCGGGCATGCTCGTCGTGGGAGCGCCTCTCGCCGCGGCGAGCAGCACGCCGGCGACAGGCTCCGCATCGTGCGCGAACACCCGCCTCAGGCCCCGCCCCGCCGTCGCCCACAGGATCGACGCTGCGATCCTGTGCCTGATCGACCAGGCGCGCACCGCGGCGGGCCTGCAGCCGCTCGCGGCGAACGGCGAGCTGTCGGGCGTCGCCGGACAGCAGGTCGCCAGCATGGTCAGCCTCGACTACTTCTCCGACGTGCGCCCGTCGGGTCAGACGCCGCTCACGCTCATAAGCGCGAGCGCCTACCCGGCGAACGCTCGGACGGTGATGGTCGGCGAGATCATCGCGTGGGGCACCGGCGCGGATGCCACCCCGGCCCGCATCTTCTCCGCATGGATGGCGTCGCCGGGACACCGGGCGATCATCCTCAGCCCCGGGTTCGCCGACGCGGGCGCGGCTGTCACATACCGGGTGCCGGCCCTGCTCCACGCGCACGGCCACGGCGCGACATACGCGGTCGAGTTCGGCGCCCGCAGCTGACCGCGGTCAGCTGCGCCTGCCAGAGCGGCGCGGCACGCGTCCGCCTTCGGCTCCCGCCTCCGACGCGGGCCCGCCGGCGGAGCTGATGCCGAGAACGCGCATCGACTTCAGGCCGAGGCTCAGCTTCTCGCGACCGTCGCTGGAGCTCACGTCCAGTCCGGAGAGCTCGCGCACCCGCTCCAGGCGGTAGTAGATCGTGTGCCGGTGGGTGAACAGCCGCTGAGCGGTCCCCGCGACGTTGCCGTCCGCCTCGAGGAACGTCTCGAGGGTGCGCACGAGATCGGTCTCGTACTGCTCGTCGTAGGCGACGAGCGGCTCGACGGTCTCCGAGTAGAAGCGCTGCAGCTCGGCGGGGTTCTCGCTCATGGCGGAGAGCAGAAGACGGTAGGCGCCCGTCTGCTCGAACGCGAGCGCGCTCGCGTCGCCATCTCCCTGCGCGACGTTGGCGGCGAGCAGGGCCTCGCTCGCGGCACGCGGCAGGTCGCTGGGGTCCTCGGTGATGCGGCTGCGCCCGAGCGCGAACGTGTAGCCGGCCAGGCCCGCCTGCATCTCGTGGAGCACGGCGTCGGCGGCGCGTGCGGCGGTCGGCTCGTCGACCCCCGGCACGACCAGCAGGACCTCGGCTCCCGGCACCCCCTCGCGTTCGGACAGCGCCGCTATCGAACGGCCCGTCACGGCGCGCGCCCCGCGCTCGGCGACGGCCCGCACGCGCCCGCGCCAGCCGTCGTCGGTGGGTGCCTGCGGATAGGCGCGCGCAACGATCATGCAGACCCCCGCATCCAGCGGGAGCGAGATCTCGGCCGCGCGCGCGACGAGCTCGTCGCGGTCGGTCAGCTCGCGGGCGAGCACGGCGCGCAGAAAGTCACCGGAGGCAGTCTCGGAGACGCGCTCGGGTGCCCGCACACGCTCGACCTCCGACGCGATCATCGTCAGCAGGAGCCTTCGCATGGAGTCGCTCGGCTCGGTCTTGGCCCGCATGTGGAGTGTTCCCACCACCGTGTCGGCGACGCGCAGCGGGGAGCTCGTGACGCCCTCTCCCTGGGAGAGCAGTGCGCGCTCCTCAGCCGGTGAGCGCGCTGCCACGGCGAGGGTCGCGCCCCATGCATCGGTCACCGCGAGGCTCGCCTCGAGTGCGCGGGCGGCAGCGCGGACGACCTCGGGGAGCCCTGCGCCTGACTCGACGGCCTCGGTGATCGCGTCGAGCGCCTGCAGATCTGACATGCGCCTCAGCCCCAGTAGTAGACGGCCGCGAGCGCGCCGACCACCCCTACGCCGACGAGCACGGCGAGCACGTAGAGGGTCAACACCATCGCGGCGACCCGCTCCCACAGGCGCGAGTACGACGTCCATGCCGGCCTGAGGATCAGGACCACATACAGGACGAGGCCGATGACGGCCGCACCGCCCGCCACCAGCTCGTTGATCGTCGATCTGCTCATCTGCTCAGGCGGGATTGTTGCGCACCGGGGCGTCGCTCCCGCCCCTTCGATCTGCGAGCGGCCCGTCCGGCGAGCGTACGGCCGCGGCGCTCGTGCCCACCGGGGTGGCGGATATCGGCGCGGGCCGGCGCCCGGCGAGGGCGCGCGCGGCGGCCTGCGCGCGCTCGGGCCCTGTGAGCCCGTCCGCGCCGCGGCGCCAGTACAGGCCGAGGACGGTGGGCCCGGATCCGCTCACGAGTACGTGGTCGGCGCCAGCCTCGTGCGCCTGGCCCAGCGCCTGCAGGATCTCCGGGCATAGGGACACGGCGGCGCGCTGCAGGTCGTTGTGGAGCAGCTCTGTGGCCGCGGGCACGGCCGCTCCGGAGCCGAGCGCGGAGATCAGCTGCTCGCGCCGCAGGCTCAGCTCGGCGTGCTCGCGCGGGGGGGCCAGCCTGTCGGCCTCGCGGTAGACCTCGGCGGTCGACAGGGCGCCCGCCCCGGGCAGGATCAGCACCCCGAGCGCAGAGGACGGTGAGGGGAGCTCGGCGAGCATCTCGCCGGCTCCGGTGGCGAGCCAGCGCCCCGGCGCGACCTGCGCCGGGACGTCGGCTCCGAGCTCTGCCGCCAGTCTGCGCAGGAGATCCTCGTCGCCGAGGCCCGACGCTGCGCGCGCGAGCCGCAGCGCGCAGGCTGCGTCGGCGGAGCCTCCGCCGAGGCCCGCGGCGACGGGGATCCTCTTCTCGATCCGCAGCAGCACCGGCGGCGCCTGCCAGCCAGTGGCGCCGCGGAACGCGCCGAGCGCCAGGGACGCGAGGTTCTCATGCGCGTCCACCTCGACGTCCGGGCAGTCCACGACGTCCGCGGACGCTCCCTGCGGCGCGGGCACGAGCGTGAGCTCGTCCGCGAGGGAGATCGACTGCATCACGCTGACCAGCTCGTGCCTGCCGTCGCTCGCGCGCACGGGCCCCACGGTCAGGCCCAGGTTGATCTTCGCGGGAGCGAGCGCCGTGAGGATGCTCATAGCTCGAGTATCCGTGCGAGTGTGCGGAAGTCCTCCGGCGCGAGGCGCTCGGCGCGGACATCGGCGGGGTAGCCCATGAGCTGCAACGCCTGCCTGATCTGGTCGCGTGAGCGCCCGGGCGCGCCGCCGGAGAGCCCGAGGGAGCCCGACAGGGTCTTGCGCCTGTGCGCGAACGCACCGCTCACGAGCGCCCTCAGCGCGGGCGGGGTGACCTGCGCCCCATCGCCGGTGCGCCTGCGCATCCCGACCAGCACCGAGTCGACGTTCGGCACGGGCAGGAACACGGTGCGGGGAACGACGCGCAGGACCCGGACGTCGCATGCCAGCTGGGCCAGCACCGACGGCGTGCCGTAGGGACCCGAGCCGGGCGACCCTGCAAGCCTCTCCCCGACCTCCTTCTGGACCATCGCCACCCATGTCCGGACACCCGCGAGCTCGTCGATCGTGCGCAGCAGCACACCCGCCGCGATGCCATAGGGAAGGTTCGCGACGAGCTTCGACGGTGCGGGGTCCAGCGCTGAGAGGTCCATGCTCATCGCGTCCGCGAAGTGGACGCTCGCGTTCGCGTGGGCGGCGGTGGCGTCCGCGAGCGCGGGACGCAGACGCTCGTCGATCTCGACGACATGGACATGCGCGACCCTCTCAGCGAGGTACTCGGAGAGCACGCCGAGACCACCACCGATCTCGAGCACCACGTCCTGCGGGGCGAGCTCGGCGGCCCTGCCGATCACACCGAGGATGTTGGAGTCGATCAGGAAGTTCTGCCCGAGGTCGCGGTCCGGGCGCACACCGAACTCCCGCATGCGGCGCAGGCTGGGCTGCCCCGGCGCGTCCTGCGACGGGCTCATGCCCAGCCGAAGATGCGAGCCGCGTTGCGCTCCACCGTCTCGGAGAGCTCATCCACGGTGACCCCGCGCAGGGCTGCGATGAAGGCGAGCGTGTGGGCGACGTAGGCGGGCTGGTTGGGGTGACCGCGCTCGGGGACCGGGGTGAGGTACGGCGCATCGGTCTCGACGAGCAGCAGCTCATGTGGGGCCGCGGCCGCGGCGGCGGCGAGGTCGGCGGCGTTCTTGTAGGTGACGTTGCCGGCGAACGACAGGGCGTAGCCGCGCCGGACGCACTCCGCGAGCCTGTCGGGCATGGAGAAGCAGTGCATCACGACGCTGACGCCGTCGGCTTCGCGCGCGAGCTGCTCGAGCGTCTCGTCCTCCGCCGCCCTGCAGTGGATCACAAGCGGCTTGCCGGCGTCCCGCGCGAGAGCGATCTGGGCTGCGAAGGCGCGCTGCTGGTCGGCGCGCGGGGCGCCGTCGCGGTAGAAGTCGAGCCCGCTCTCGCCGATCGCCATGCAGCGCTCATGCGCGGCGAGGGCAGCGAGCTCGGCGAGGTCCGCGTCGTCGAAGCCGGTCGCGGAGTTCGGGTGGCGCCCGACGGCGGCGTAGACCTGGGGGAAGTCCTCGGCGGCGGCGAGCGCGGTGCGGCACGACGAGCCGTCGATGCCGACCGTGAGCATCCGTGTGACGCCGGCCTGCTCCGCGGCCGCCACGAGCTGCGTGTTCGGCGGCTCGCAGAGGTCGAGGTGTGTGTGCGAGTCGATCAACGGGGCCCGGCCTGGGCGTCCTTCGGGAACAGCGAGGGGATCGCGTGGACTTCGCCGACGTGCCCGGGGCCGAGCTCCGCCCCGTCGAAGGAGAGGTCGCTCGTGCCGAGCGCCTCCAGAAGCCGCTCGCAGCTCGCGGGCAGGTATGGCCACAGCAGGACCGTCAGGGTGCGCAGCCCCTCGGCGAGCGTGCGCAGGACACGGTCGAGGTCCTCCTCGCGCTCGGGGTCCTTAGCGAGCAGCCACGGCGCCTGCTCCTCGACGTAGCGGTTCAGGCGCCTGACGCGCTCCCACAGCACCTCGAGCCCCACCGTCAGCTCCGCCCTGTCGATGTGCAGCGCGAAGGCCTCGCGCATGCCGGCGAAGTCGTGTGCGAGCTGTCCGTCGAGCTCGCCGGCGGGCAGGTTGCCCTCGCGGTAGCGCGCGATCATCGCGATCGTCCGGCTCGCGAGGTTGCCCAGCTCGTTGGCAAGTTCGCTTTCGTAGCGCAGCTCGAAGGACGCCGTGGAGACCGAGCCGTCCTGGCCGAACGGGACCTCGCGCAGCAGGTAGAAGCGCAGCGCGTCGGTGCCGAAGCGCTCGATCACCTCGAACGGGTCGAGCACGTTGCCGAGCGACTTGCTCATCTTCTCACCGTCCATCAGCAGGAACCCGTGGACGAAGACGTGCCTGGGCAGCTCGATCTCGGCGGCCATCAGCAGCGCGGGCCAGTACACGGTGTGGAAGCGCAGGATGTCCTTGCCGATCAGGTGATATGTCGCGGGCCAGACGCGATCGGTGAGGCTTCCCTCGCCGGGCGCGAACGACGCGGGCACGGGCGCGTAGGAGAGCGCGCTGTAGTAGTTCAGCAGCGCGTCGAACCAGACGTAGAAGACGTGCTCGGGGTCCCACGGCACAGTGACGCCCCATGTCAGCTTGTGGCGTGTGAGCGGGATGTCGCGCAGCCCCGAGCGGATGAACGAGAGCGCCTCGTTGTAGCGGGTGCGCGGAGCGACGAAGTCGGGGTGCTCGGCATACAGGCGCTCCAAGGGCTCCTGGAATGCGGAGAGCCTGAAGAAGTAGTTCTCCTCCTGCTCACGGGTCAACTCGATGTGGTGGATGGGACAGCGGTTTCCCGGGTCGATGTCCGCCTCGGCCTTGAAGTCCGCGCAGCGCGGGCAGTACCAGCCTTCGTATGTGCCCTCGTATACGAAGCCGTTCTCGCGCACCCTCGACAGGACGCTCTGGACGACGGCTTCGTGCTGCGGGTCGGTCGTGCGGATGAAGAAGTCGTTTGTCGCCAGCAGCTGGGGAGCCAGCGCCCTGAAACGCTCCGCGTTGCGGTCCGCGAGCTCCTGCGGCTCGATGCCGAGCGCGTGCGCGGCATCGGCGACCGGCTCGCCGTGCTCGTCGGTGCCGGTGAGGAAGAACACGTCCTCGCCGCGCTGTCGGTGGTGGCGCGCCATCACGTCGGCGGCGATCGTCGTGTACGCATGCCCGAGGTGCGGGGCCGCGTTGACGTAGTAGATCGGCGTTGTGACGTAGAAGGACGACATGCACGGCCCAGGCTACTGGTGCTCGCCCAGGAGACCCCTGTAGAGCTCGTTCGCGGAGAGCCCGGTCAGCCTCGAGAGCGCGGTGGCGGCCGGCCTGGCCTTCGCGCCGGCCGCGACGAGCTCGCGCAGGACGTCCTGCGCCTGGCGCCGGTCCACCGCGTCCTGCCCGCCCGCGGCAGCAAACACCAGCACGATCTCGCCGCGTGCCGTGGTGCTCGTGTAGTGCTCTGCGAGCTGAGCCGCGGTGCCCCTCCTGACCTCCTCGTGGAGCTTGGTGAGCTCGCGGCAGACCGCGAGCTCACGGCCCGGTTCGGCGGCTGCTACCAGCTGCAGCGTCGAGGCGAGCCTGCGCGGGGACTCGAACGCGACGATCGTCTCGCTCGCGTCTGCGACCAGCGCCGAGAGCTCACCCTTCGCGCGCGGCAGGAACCCCACGAACCTCCAGCGCTCGGCGGGAAGACCCGACGCGACCAGCGCCGTCGTAACAGCGGAGGGCCCCGGCAGGACCTCGACGTGCACCCCTGCTGCGAGGCACTCGCGCACAAGGGCGAAGCCGGGGTCGGAGACGAGCGGCGTCCCCGCGTCGCTCACGAGCGCGACGACCTCGCCCGCGGAGATCCGCGAGATCAGCTCGCGTGAGCGCTGTCGTTCGTTGTGCTCGTGCAGGCTGATCAGGCTCGCGGTGATCCCGTGGCGATCGAGCAGCACCCTGGTGTGCCTGGTGTCCTCGCACGCGACGAGGTCGGCGCCGGCGAGCTCGTCGAGGACACGCAGCGTCACATCCTGCAGGTTGCCTATCGGGGTCGGGCAGACGACCAGGCGCCCGATCGGCGCCTCGGGGGAGGTCATCACGCAAATATAGGGTCCCCGCTATGCCCGCCGAATCACAGGAGCCGCCGCAGTACACCCGCTACAGAGCGCGAAGGAGGCTCACCTCACCTGACGCGCAGGATCAGGGTGAGCCGGTCGTCATGCCTCGCCGCAGCCGCCGCCCGCGGCCGGGGCGCCCCCGCATAACGGGCCGCCGCGTGGTTCTGGGGGTGCTCGCCCTGATCTGCGGATGGCTCGTCCTGTCGCTGGCGCTGTTCCTGATCAGCTCGCATTTCAACCGCACACCGCTCCCGAGCAACGTCTCCGCCGTCCTTGACCCGGCCGGCTTCCCGCTGACCTCGGCGAACAACATCCTCGTGCTCGGCTCCGACAGGCGTCAGAAGGACAGCAAGGAACCCGGCGCTGAAACCACAGGTCCTGGGCGCTCGGACACGATCATGCTCATCCGCACGGGAGCAGGGCACTCCGCACGCCTCTCGATCCCGCGCGACACGGTCATCGAAATCCCCGGCCACGGCTACCAGAAGATCAACGCCGCCCACGAGTTCGGCGGCCCCGCACTGTCGGTGGCCGTGATCAAGAACTGGCTCGGCATCCCCATCAACCACGTGGTGGAAGTCAACTTCGAAAACTTCCCGCAGCTGATCGATTCGATGGGGGGTGTGAACTACACGGGCGGGTGCATCTACTCAGAACTCGACGGAGGCGCCAGCCAGGGCGGGGTCACGATCCGCCTGCCCGCCGGCACACACCACATCGACGGGAAGGAAGCGCTCGCCATAGCCCGGACCCGCGAGAACAAATGCGCGCCGAACGAGACGGACCTGAACCGCGAGGAACACCAGCAGGAGCTGTTCAACGCCATGAAGAGCAGGCTGTTCTCGCTCTCGAGCTTTCTGCGCCTGCCGTGGATCTCATGGAATACGCCGCCGGCGATCATCTCCGACATGAGCGGCACCGAACTGCTCGGACTGTTCGGGGGGCTGGCGGTCGGGGGCACGCCCCCCACGAAGGTGCTGACGCCGACGGGGCAGGTGACGCTGCCGAGCGGCGAAGAGGGCCTGACGATCTCAGAATCCGCCAAGCGGGCGGACGTCGCCCGGTTCATGAACGGGTGAGCCGCGGCTCACCCGTCAGCCCTTCGCTGCTACCGGCCCTTTGTCCTTCGGTTTGGCCGAGCTCTTCTCCGTCTTGCCGGAGGAGGTCTTCTCCGAGGATTTCGAGGACTTCTCGCCCGAGGGCTTCTCGGAGGATTTCTCGGACTTCTTGTCGGCTGCGGCCGCCGCAGTCTCGCGCTGGCGGTTGCGTGTGCCGTAGTCGGTGTTGTAGAAGCCCTTGCCCTTGAAGTGCACGGCCGGGGCGTGCAGGACACGCACTACGGGCACGCCCGTCTCAGGGTCGACCGTGAGCGCGTCTTCGGCGAACGATTGGCGCACCTCGAACTTCGTTCCGTCCGGGCGCCTGTACTCGTAGATCGGCATGGGCTGCCGATTATAGGAGCGTCAATCGGTGACGAGCGCGCGTGCGCAGGCGATGGCGGCGGCCATCGACTCGGTGAAGTCGCGGTCGGGCTCGCTGAGGATCCTCAGCGCGAAGCCGTCGGCGATGGAGAACAGCACCTCCGTGACGGCCTCCGGGGAGGCGCTCAGGTGGACGATCCCGGAGGCATGGGCGGCCTGCAGGATCCCCGCGACCTGCTCGCGCGTGCGCCGCATCAGCCCCGCGTACTCGACGGCGATGTCGGGGTGCCGTCGGCCCAGCGTGAACATCTCGAAGATCAGCGTGTAGAAGTCGGGGTCTTCAGTCAGGCCCTGCTGCAGGTCCTGTGCCATCAGCGCAATGAAGTCCGTCGCGGTCCGCGCGGTCGACAGGCGCCGCTCGAGCATCTCCAGGCGCAGCTCGGTGTCGCGGCGGACCGCTTCCACGAGCAGGTGCTCCTTCGTCCCGAAGTAGTAGTGCAGCAGGCCCCGCGAGACGCCGGCCTCGCGGGCGACGTGGTCGAACGTCGACCCTGCGGTACCGCGGCGGGCGACGCTGCTTCGCATCGCGTCGACTATCCGTTGAGCCTTCTCTCCCGAGAGCGGCCGAGTCGTGCTCGCCGACGCGGCCTGCGCGTCGGCGAGCGGCTCGTCGGGGGCGGACGGCACGTCCACCGAACTCATCGTTGCTCTCGGGGCTCGTTGACTCAGGCCGCCGCGCCCGCGGGGGCGGCGGTGGAGGGCGTGGTCGTGGAGGTGTAGTCGAACTCCTCCTCCGCGCCGAACAGGACGTCGAGCACCTTCGAACGCAGACCCTCGCTCAGCGCGAGCGCGAGGACCGCGCCGAACGCGAGCAGGAGCAGGTAGCGCCCGGGGCCACGGCGTTTCTTGCTGCCGGCCCCGGCCACCGCCTCTGCAGCTCCGCCGTTGAGGATCGCGTCCTTCGCGATCGCCCCGGCCTCCTGCACGATGTCCCCTGCGGTCTCGAGCACCGCCTCGGTGCTCTCGTCGGCGGGGTTACCGCCGTTGCGAGATTTCAACCTCAATGCCATTACTGCCACCGCCTCTCCCAGAAGCTTGCCGGTCGCAGTCCAATATATCCCTACCGCGCCGGCGCGTGGGGCTCAGCTGTGCAGCGCGGCCTGCTCCTGGGCGGACGGGAAAGACCAGGCCGCGCGGGCCCGGCGCTCCTGGCGGAAGACGAACCGCAGCTGCTGCGGCGGGCGCAGCTGCGCCTCGCTCGGGCGGAACGTCGCGCAGGGCTCGGGAACCTCAAGCGCGCAGAGCAGGTTGACGCGGAAAAAGCACTCATCACAGCTGACCTTCTTGGGCGCCCTTTTGGGCGTGCGCCTACCCTGCGTGGCCTGCACGTTCAACTGCCCCCCGGCGGAGATAGGACTCAGCGGACAGCCCCGATACAACCACCAATCGCAGGGGCTCGCCTCCCCCCAATCCGCAAATCGCAGACAAAAAAAGTTCTTAGCCGGGAGTGGCGCACCTGAGGTCAACGTGGTGTAACCGGGACCCGTGAATTCGCGCTCTTTGCGGTGGTCGCGGGGCCCGGGCCACCCGCCCGTCATCATCTCCCGGATGCGGATTCTCGTCACGGGAGCCAGCGGCTTCGTCGGATCGATGCTCGTCCCACGCCTGCTCGGCGCGGGCCACGAGGTGCGCGCCCTGGGCCGTGAGCCCGCGCGGGTGCGGGCCGCGCTCGAGCGCGAGAGCGCGGCGGGCGTGGCCCGCGGAGCGCTGGTGCTCAGGGGGGACGCGCTCACCGGCGAGGGCCTCGCGCAGGCGCTGGAGGGCGTTCAGGTCGCCTACTACCTGATCCATTCGATGGAGAGCGCCACCGGCGCGGGAGACTTCGCCGCGCGCGAGCGGATCTGCGCGAACAACTTCGTCCGTGCCGCCCAGGACGCGGGGGTCCGCCGGATCATCTACCTCGGCGGCCTCACCGGCGGAGCGCGCAGGGGGCCGTCGCGGCATCTCGCGAGCCGCCTGGCGGTGGAGGAGATCCTGCTGGCGGGCGTGGCCGACTCGCTCGCGCTGCGCGCGTCGATAGTCATCGGTGCGCGCTCGCGTTCGTTTCGGCTGCTGGTGCACCTTGTGGAGCGGATGCCGGTCCTCACGCTGCCCGCCTGGCAGAGGTTCCGCACGCAGCCGATCGACGCACGCGACGTGACCGAGATGCTCGCCCGCGCGGCGGACGTCCGGAGCCCGGCGCGCTCGCTGGACATCGCGGGACCCGACGTCCTCACCTACGGTGAGATGCTCGCCGTGATCGCCGACGAGATGCTCGTGGGACGCCCGACGGTGAGGCTCGGCGTTAACCTCACCGGCGTGACCGCGCGCGTCGCCGCCGCCATCGCCGGCGAGGACCCGGAACTCGTCCTGCCGCTGATGGAGGGACTCCAGGGAGATCTCCTGCCCGCGGACGAGCACGCCGAGCGTCTGCTCGGCGTGAAAGCCCACAGCTTCCGCTCCGCGGTGCAGCACGCCCTCGGCGAATGGGAGAACTCCGAACCCCTCGCCGCGCGATGAGCGTAGTAGTGGCGTCGATCCACATCCAGGCGCCTGCCTCGCGGGTGTGGGATCTGGTGATGGACCCCGCGAGGCTCGGCGACTGGGTGAGCATTCACCGCAAGCTCATACGCGCCGACGACGGGCGGGTGCAGGCCGGCTACCGGATGGACCAACAGATTCATATTCGCGGCGTAAGCGTCGATGTGCACTGGACGCTGGTCAAGTGCGAGCCCGCGCAGCTGGCAGTGTGGGAGGGACGAGGCCCTGCACGCTCACGTGCAAGGACGGAATATGTGCTCCGCGAGGACGGAGACGGAACGCAGTTTGACTACCGCAACGAGTTTCACGCCCCACTCGGCCCGATCGGCGCCGTCGTCAGCCGCGCCCTCGTCGGAGGCATCCCCGAGCGCGAGGCGACACGAACGCTGCAAAAGCTCGCGGACCTGATGCAGCAAGACAACTGACACTGTTGGTGTTAGGGTGAAGTTTCCCGCGATGTGACCTCGCATCACATCACCACTAGTGAATAGGAATCAGACCGTGACCGACTTCCTCGATGAGAAGCGAAAAGAGATCAGCGACCGCCTCAAAGAGCTCAAGCCGCTCGTTGACGAGTACGCGCGACTCGAGGCCGCCGCGTCGGCTCTCGCCGGCGTAGGACCCTCGGCGCCCGCAGCCGCCACAGCAACCACGAGCACCCGCCGCAAAGGCCCGGGGCGCCCACGTGGTTCGGGGAAAAAAACGGCCACCAAAGCAACAGCTCCGAAAACGGCGAAAGCGGCTAAACCCGCGAAAGCGCGCAAAGCGCGCAGCGGGCGCGCGGGGCGGCGCAAAGGCAGCGGGACGCGCGCAGCCGAGGCGCTCGCGTTCGTCCAGGGTCAGCCCGGGATCACGATCCCCGAGCTCGCCGCGAAGATGGGCATCAAGCAGAACTACCTCTACCGCGTCCTGCCGGGACTCGAGCAGCAGAACAAGGTTGAGAAGCAGGGCAGGGGCTGGTACCCGAAGGGGTGAGGCCACACCTGCCCCGGTGGCGGGTTGCTGTCACACAAAAGAGGGGGGCCATGCGGCCCCCCTCTTTTGTTGCATGAGCGCCGCGCGCGGCGCGGATCCTAGATCAGGCCCTGCTCGGCGACGGTGTCGCGCTCGCCGACGAGCTCGGCGACCGAGGCGTCGATGCGCCCGCGTGAGAACTCGTCGAGCTCGAGGCCCTGCACGATCTTGTACTCACCGCCGGAACAGGTGCACGGGAAGCCGCTGATGAGACCCTCCGGAACGCCGTAGGAGCCGTCCGAGGCGACACCCATCGAGACCCAGCGGCCGTCGGTGCCGTTCACCCAGTCGTGCACGTGGTCGATTGCCGCGTTCGCAGCGGACGCCGCTGAGGACGCGCCGCGCGCCTCGATGATCGCCGCACCCCGTTTGCCGACGTTCGGCAGGAAGTCGTTCTCGATCCAGGCCTGATCGTCGACCACTCCGGCGGCGATCCTGCCACCGACCTCTGCGTGGAACAGGTCGGGGTACATCGTCGGCGAGTGGTTGCCCCACACACCCATCTGGGAGATGTCGGTGACCGGGACGTCGAGCTTGTTCGCGAGCTGCGCCACTGCGCGGTTGTGGTCCAGTCGCAACATCGCGGTGAACCTCTCGCGCGGGATGTCGGGTGCGTTGTTCATCGCGATCAGGCAGTTGGTGTTCGCCGGGTTTCCGACGACGAGCACCTTGACGTCGGGGGCCGCGACCGAGTTCAGCGCCTTGCCCTGAACCGTGAAGATCTCACCGTTGGCGCTCAGCAGCTCTGCGCGCTCCATGCCCTTCGTGCGCGGGCGCGATCCGACGAGCAGCGCGACGTTCGTCCCGTCGAACGCGTCCGCGGGGTGGTCGTGCAGGTCGATGCCCTTCAGCAGCGGGAACGCACAGTCGACGAGCTCCATCGCTACACCCTCGAGGGCACCCATCGCCTGCGGGATCTCGAGCAGTCGCAGGTCGACCGGCTGGTCGGGGCCGAGGAGCTGGCCGCTGGCGATCCTAAAGACGATGCTGTATCCGATCTGACCGGCGGCGCCGGTGACGGTAACTCGTACTGGGTTGCTCACAGATTCATCTCCTGGTGGGGAACTTGATTGGGTTGTGTGACTGGCACGTCGCGCTCAGGCGCTCGCGCTCTGCATGTTCTCGTCGATCGAGGCGAGGAACTCCTGTGTCGTCTGCCACGGCTGATCGGGTCCGATCAGCAGGGCGAGGTCCTTTGTCATCTTGCCGCTTTCGACCGTCTGCACACAGACGTCCTCGAGTCTTTTCGCGAACTCGCAGACCTCGGGTGTGCCGTCCATGCGCCCGCGTGCGTCAAGCCCGCGGGTCCACGCGAAGATCGAAGCGATCGGGTTGGTGGAGGTCGGCTCTCCGCGCTGGTGCATCCGGTAGTGGCGTGTGACGGTTCCGTGCGCCGCCTCGGCCTCGACGGTCTTGCCGTCGGCCGTCATCAGGACGCTCGTCATCAGCCCGAGTGAGCCGTAACCCTGGGCGACTGTGTCGGACTGCACGTCTCCGTCGTAGTTCTTGCACGCCCACACATAGCCGCCTTCCCACTTCAGCGCAGAGGCGACCATGTCGTCGATCAGGCGGTGTTCGTAGGTGATGGCGGCGGCGGTGAACTGGTCCTTGAACTCGTCCTCGTACACCTCGGCGAATATGTCCTTGAAGCGGCCGTCGTAGCGCTTGAGGATCGTGTTCTTCGTCGACAGGTACACGGGGTACCCCCGTTCGAGGCCGTAACGCAGCGAGGCGCGCGCGAAGTCCCGGATCGAATCGTCGAGGTTGTACATCGCCATCGCGATTCCCGCGCTGGGGAAGTCGTACACGTCGAGCTCGATCGGCTCCCCCGCGTCCGTCGGGGTGTAGGTGAGCGTCAGCTTGCCGGGACCGGGCACCACCATGTCGGTTGCGCGGTACTGGTCACCGAACGCGTGACGGCCGATGACTATCGGCTTGGTCCAGCCGGGCACCAGGCGCGGGACATTCTGGATCACTATCGGCTCGCGGAAGATGACGCCGCCCAGGATGTTCCTGATCGTCCCGTTGGGGGAGCGGTACATCTCCTTCAGGCCGAACTCCTCAAGGCGCGCCTCGTCGGGGGTGATGGTCGCGCACTTGACGCCGACGCCGTAGCGCTTGATGGCCTCGGCGGATTCCACCGTGATCCGGTCGTCGGTCGCGTCGCGGCTCTCGATACCCAGGTCGTAGTACTTCAGGTCGACGTCCAGGTAGGGAAGGATCAGCTGATCCTTGATGAACGCCCAGATGATTCGGGTCATCTCGTCGCCATCCAACTCGACGACGGGGTTCTGCACCTTGATCTTTGCCATTGGTCGGGGAGTCCTCTCGGTCTGGCGCGCGCCGGAGCGGGTCGGGTGGCGCGCAGCCTTATGACGGTCGCGGCTGTCGGGCGAGGGCAGCTCACCGGCGATGCTATCGCGGGCGCATCGGCCGGGCGGCCCGCTCTCCGGCGGCGGGGATGACATCGGCGGCGAACTCTGATTGACTTCAGGGCGATGGCGGCGGTTGCATCAGAGCAGGGAAACCGAGGCGCGGCGTTCCGGACGCACACCGTCTTCAACCAGCCTCCCCCGCTCGAGGGTGTGGATGTCTTTTCCACCAACACGCCGCTGGTCGAGGCCGTCGAGCGTGAGGGCGCGGCATGGGTTGCGCCGCGCGCAGCCGAGCTCGGCGTGTATGTCGGAGGCGTCCCGCAGCAGGAGTGGGGCAGGCTCGCGAACGAGAACAAGCCGGTGCTCCACAGCTACGACCGTTACGGCAACCGCATCGACGAGGTCGAGTACCACCCGGCGTGGCACAGCCTGATGGCGATGGGAGTCGAAAACGAGCTTCACTCGCTCCCGTGGACCAGCGGCGACCCCGCCGCTCACACGGCCCGCGGCGCCCTCTACATGACTGCCATGCAGGCCGAGGCGGGGTACGCGTGCCCGATCACGATGACGTTCGCGGTAGTGCCCGCGATCAGGGCGCAGCCCGACGTCGCAGCGGTGTGGGAGCCGCTGGTGACAGCGACCAGCTATGACCCGAGACTGATCAACGCGGCCGAGAAGGGCTCGGCGATCGCCGGTATGGCGATGACCGAGAAGCAGGGCGGCTCAGATGTTCGCGCGAACACGACGGTCGCCCGCGCGCTCGGCGACGGCGGACCCGGCGGGGAGTACGAGATCACGGGGCACAAGTGGTTCTGCTCAGCACCGATGTCCGACGTGTTCCTGGTCCTCGCGCAGGCCGAGGAGGGGCTCTCTTGTTTCGTGCTGCCGCGGATCCTGCCCGACGGGTCACGAAACGAGATGCACATCCAGCGCCTGAAGGACAAGCTCGGCAACCAGTCCAACGCCTCCTCGGAGATCGAGTTCACCGGTGCATGGGCGCAGATGGTCGGCGAGCCCGGCAAGGGTGTGCGCACCATCATCGAGATGGTCGGACACACCCGTCTTGACTGTGTGTTCGGAGCCGCCGCGGGAATGCGGGTCGCAGTGGTTAACGCGACGCACCACACGGCTCATCGCAGCGCGTTCGGAAAGACGCTGATCGACCAGCCGCTGATGCAGAACGTGCTCGCGGACCTCTGCCTCGAGTCCGAGGCGACCACCGTCCTGGCGATGCGGCTCGCCCGCGCCTACGACGAAGCCCACGCGGACGCGGAGGCGGGTGAGCACGACAGCGACGCACAGCTCTTCAAGCGACTCGCCACAGCGGTCGGCAAGTACTGGACGTGCAAGCGCGTGCCGAACCACGCGTTCGAGGCGATGGAGTGCCTCGGAGGCGTCGGCTACGTCGAGGAGTCAGGGATGCCGCGCCTGTACCGCGAGGCCCCCGTGTCCTCCATCTGGGAGGGATCGGGCAACGTCATGAGCCTCGACGTGCTCCGGGCGCTGTCCCGCACACCCCGCTCGCTCGAGGTCTTCATGGACGAGGTCGAGCAGGCATCCGGCGCCGACCCGCGGCTGGATGAGCGTGTGCGCGAGCTCAAGAACCAGCTCAAGGACTCCGCGACACTCGAGACACGCGCGCGGCGCGTCGTCGAAAGCATGGCCCTGTGTCTTCAGGGCTCGCTGCTGGTGCGCTACGGGCCGCCCGCGGTCTCCGACGCGTTCTGCGCCGCGCGCCTGGCGAGCGACTCGGGCCTGGAGTACGGCACGCTCCCCGCCGGCACCGACTTCGAGACGATCATCGCCCGCGGGCGTCCGCTCACATAGCGGCCGCCCGCTCACGTACGCTCGCCTAGTTACCGTTCAGGTCCGCGACCCGCACGCCGCGGGCCTAACATTGAAGTGATGCCCACGCGCTCGAAACTGCAGCTGGCCCGTATCTTCGGGATTCCCGTCAGCGTCAGCGTGAGTTGGTTCGTGGTGCTGTTCTTCCTCATCTACTACCTGTCGGAATACTTCCACTCGGTCCTCGGCGGGTCACAGAGCACCGCCACCGCGATCGCGGTGGCAGGCGCCCTCGGATACTTCGCCTCGCTTGTCATGCATGAGCTCGGACATGCGCTCGCGGCGCGCAGGCTCGGTATCCCGATCGCGGGGATCGACCTGTGGTTCTTCGGCGGGCTCTCGCAGATGCGCCGCGAGCCGCAGTCGGCCGGGGAGGAACTGAAGGTCGCCGCGGCAGGACCCGCCGTGACCTTCGTGCTGCTGTGCATCTGCGTTGGCGTGGCGCTCGCGATCCCCAACTCCAGCCACCTCAGCGCGCTCGGCATGACCACCGAATCCAATGCCGTCGGCACACCGATGCTCGCGCTCGTCGGCTGGCTCGCGTTCATCAACGCCATGCTCTTCGTCTTCAACATCGTCCCCGCCTTCCCGCTCGACGGGGGCCGCATCGCGCGCGCCGTGATCTGGTGGCGGACCGGTGACCGCAACCGCGCGACCGTCGCGACGGGCCGCTCCGGCCAGGGGTTCGGGATCATCCTCGGCCTCGTCGGGCTGTGGGCCTTCACCGCCAACAACATGCTGCTCGGCCTGATGACGGTCGGCCTGGCGTTCATCCTCTACCAGGCGGCCGGCGCGGCCGTGATCCAGGGCGCGCTCGGCCAGCGAATCCAGAACGTCACGGTCGGCGACATCATGGACCGCCAGCCCGTGACGATCCTCTCGGACTCCAAGCTGATCGACGCGCACGAGCAGTTCTTCCTGCGCTACCGCTGGCCCTGGTTCGCGGTGGTGGACCCCACCCACCACCTTCTGGGGATCGTCAGGCAGGGACGCCTGGAGAGCGAGATCGCCGCCGGGCGACCCGCGCTCGAGGTGGCAGACATCCTCGACGACGACGCACCCGTCCGGATCGGCCCGCAGGCACCGCTGGAATCGCTGCTCGGCTCCGAGGGCCTCGGCCGCATGGGGGCGATGGTGGCCGTCGACAGCGACGGCGTGCTGCAGGGCGTCGTCACGCTCGCCGAGGTCCGGCGGGCTCTGCGCCCCGCCACCTGATCGCCCCGCGGACCCGCGCGCCGCAGGCGCAATCGAAGGTTCGGAATTCTGCTTACGGACACGGCCGCAGGCTCGCTCGCGCGGCGTGCGGGCCCGGCAGAGGAAGGGTCGCCGGGAGCCTCAGAGTAATAGAGTTCGGCGCGACCCCCGCCCCTCAACGAGACCCCACGGAGCCATGCCAGCACACGACGTATTGATCATCGGGGCCGGCCTCGCCGGCCAGCGCGCGGCGCTCGCCGCCGCAGAGAAGGGTGCGAGCGTGGCGATCATGAGCAAGGTCCACCCGGTGCGTTCGCACTCGGTCGCCGCCGCCGGCGGGATCAACGCAGCGATCAGCGTCGACGACGACTGGCACTCGCACGCGTACGACACCGTCAAGGGCTCGGACTTCCTCGGCGACCAGGACGCGATCGAGGTCATGTGCTCGGAGGCGCCGGCCGAGGTGATGCACCTCGAGCACATCGGCGTCACCTTCCACCGCAACGACAAGGGCGAGATGGACCTGCGCGCGTTCGGCGGCGCCTCGATGAAGCGCACCGCCTACGTCGCCGACATCACCGGCCAGGCGCTCCTGCACGTGCTCTACGAGCAGCTGATGAAGCACCACGAGACCGTCGAGCGCTACGAGGAGTGGTTCACGACCTCCCTCATCACCGACGAGTCCGGCCGGTGCACCGGCGTGATCGCACGCGACATCCGCAGCGGCCGGATGGAGGTGTTCACCGCCAAGAACGTCATCCTCGCCTGCGGCGGCGCGGGCCAGGCGTACAAACCGACGACGAACGGCCTGATCGTCACAGGCGACGGGATCTCGCTCGCCTACCGCATCGGCGCGCCGCTGATGGACATGGAGATGGTCCAGTACCACCCGACCTGCCTCGTCGAGACGGGCATGCTCATCACCGAGGGCGCCCGCGGCGAGGGCGCGCACCTGCTGAACGCCAACGGCGAACGCTTCATGGAGAAATCCGCTCCGAACAAGATGGAGCTCGCCTCGCGCGACGTCGTCTCCCGCGCGGAGCAGATCGAGATCAACGAGGGCCGCGGCGTCGGCCCGGACGGCGCGGGCATCTACCTCGACGTGACCGTCGTCCCGCGCAAGCGCACACTCGAGGCGCTGCGCGAGATCGTCAACCTCGGCCGCGACTTCGCGGGCGTCGACATCACCCGCGAACCGATCATGATCCGCCCCGGACAGCACTACATCATGGGCGGCGTGAAGACCGACATCGACGGCTGCACACCGATCGAGGGTCTCTACGCGGCAGGCGAGGTCGCGTGTGTCTCGGTGCACGGAGGCAACCGGCTCGGCGCCAACTCGCTGCTCGACACGCTGATCTTCGGACGCAGGGCCGGCGAACACGCCGCGAACCGCGCCGCGACGATGGGGATGCCGAGCTCCGGCAACGGCGAGCAGCTGCGCGAGGACGCGGGGCGCATCGACTCGATCATCGCCCGCCCACGCGACGGCAGGCGCGTCTCGGAGATCAAGAACGAGCTCGGCGAACTGATGAACAAATACGCCGCCGTGTTCCGCGACGAGGAGGGCCTGAACACCGCCCTGGAGACGATCGGCCGCCTGCGCGAGGAGACCGGCAGCGCATGGATCGACGACCACGGCACCGTCTTCAACCAGGACGTGCTCGGCGCGATCGAGCTCGAGTTCATGATCGACTGCGCGGAAACCACCGTGATCGCCGCGATCGAGCGCAAGGAGTCCCGTGGAGCGCAGTACCGCACCGACTACCCCGAGCGCAACGACGAGGAGTGGCTGAAGCACATCGACATCACCCTGGTCGACGACAAGCCCGAGGTGAGCTACTCGCCGGTGACGTTCACGCAGTGGCAGCCCGAGGTCAGGAAATACTGATGAGCAGCACCACCATCCGCCCCCTCCCACACGCCAGGAGCGCCCAAGATGGCTGAAACCCACGACCGTCCGCCCGAGCAGTTCACCCTCCGTCTTCGACGCTTCGACCCCGAGTCCGGTGACGCCCCCTACTGGGACGAACACAAAGTCGAGCTGGAGCCGCACCGCTCGGTCCTGGAGGGGATCCTCCAGGCGCGCGAGAAATTCGACGGCTCGATCGGCATCCGCTGCTCCTGCCGTCAGGCGATCTGCGGCTCATGCGGCGTGCGGGTGAACGGTGAGCCCTCACTCGCCTGCCACACGCACCTGGACGCCGCGAAGCTCACCGGCAAGGACGGCGTGATCGAGATCGAGCCGATGGGCAACATGCCCGTCATCAAGGACCTGATCGTCGACATGGACGCCGTGCACTGGAAAAAGATCCAGCGCGTCACCCCCTGGCTGATCGGCAAGGAGCCGGTGCCCGAGCGCGAGTACATCGTCCCGCGCGAGTCGATGGTCGACGTGACCCAGACGATGGCCTGCATCCAGTGCGGCGCATGCGTGTCGGACTGCCTCGCGATGGAGGTCGACCCCGGCTTCGTCGGCCCCGCCGCCCTCGCGAAGACATACCGTTTCGTGGGCGACCCCCGCGACGACCAGCACTTCGAGCGGCTGAACGACCTCGCACAGGACCCGCAGGGGATCTTCGACTGCACCCACTGCTTCAAGTGCGTCCAGGCGTGCCCGAAGGACGTCAACCCGATGGGCCAGATCATGCGCCTGCGCCGTGTCGCCACCGCGGACTTCGACATCGTGGACCGCAACAACGGCGAGCGCCACGAGCATGCCTTCGCGACGCTTGTGAAGGAAAACGGCCTGCTCTGGGAGGCCGAGCTGCTGCCGCGATCCTACGGCGGCAACTCGAAATTCGGGAAATTCAAGCCCGCCGCCGGCAAGGAGCTCCTCAGCTCGCTCCCGGCGATCCTGAAGGCGGTCATGCGCGGCAAGGTCACGCCGATGGGCGCCCTGAAACCGCACAAGATCCCGTCCGCGGACCTGAAGAGCGTCCAGGCGATCTACGACAAGATCGAGAGCCGCCCCGAGCGCTACGAGCTCAACCTGTACATCAGCGGCGAGGACGAAGACCCGACGCCGGCGGCGGTGGCTGCCGGCGCAGCCGACGGGCAGGACCCCGCGGCGCCGACCAGCCCCGAAGGGAGCACCCCATGAAGGTCGCATACTGGCCCGGCTGCGTAAGCCGCGGCTTCACACCAGAGCTGCACGGATCGATGGCAAAGGTCGCACCGCTGCTCGACATCGAGCTCGTCCAGCTCGACCGCGCGAGCTGCACCGGCGCTGGAGTCATCGCCGAGCACAACCAGGAGCTCGCGGACACGCTGAACGCCCGCACGTTCGCACTCGCCCAGCAGGTCCAGGGCGCGGACATGATGATGAACATCTGCTCGACCTGCCAGGGAGCGCAGAGCGAGTGCCAGGAGCGCCTTGACTCGAACGCCGAGTACCGCGACCACGTGAACAGCACGCTCGCCGCCGAGGGCCTGACATACGAGAAGGGCCTGACGAACAAGAACTTCCTGTGGATGCTCGTGGAGGAGATCGGGCTCGATGAGCTCAGCTCCAAAGTCAAGCGCCCCCTCACCAACCTGAAGGTCGGCCCCTTCTACGGGTGCTACATCGTCCGCCCGCGCGAGCGCCTCGGCATCGACGCCGACCACCCCCGCGACCACTACCTCGACCAGCTCATCGCCGCCCTCGGCGGAACGGTGATCGACTACGCCGGCGCACGCAAGTGCTGCGGCTTCCCGATCATCACCATGAACAAGGAGGCCTCGCTCAAGCAGACCGGGCGCCACCTCGGGGACGCGATGGACGCCGACGCCGACTGCCTGGTGACGCCCTGTCCGCTGTGCCACCTGAACCTGGACCTGCAGCAGCCTCTCGCACAGAAGGTCGTCGGGCGGGACCTGGACATGCCGGTGCTGCACCTCCCGCAGCTCGTAGGCCTGGCCCTGGGCCTTGACCCGAAGGAGCTCGGCCTGAACCGTCACGTGGTGCGCCCCACATCGGTGATCGACTGGAGCACGTCGGTCGTCGCCGCCGCGGCGTAGGCTGCCGGCGGAGCAGGCGCGGCGAGAAAACCTCGCCGCGCCGTCCCGGCGCACCGTTGCGCCGGATCATGTGTTCTGTGGGCACACGCACTGTGAGATAGACCGTCGCCGCCCCGCGGCAGGACAAGGAGAAACGAATGCTCTCATCCATCCGCAGGCACATCACCTACGCGAACGTCGCCGCGACGATGGCGCTCGTGTTCGCTATGGGCGGCAGCGCGATGGCCGCCAGCCACTACCTCATCAACTCCACCAGGCAGATCAGGCCGAGCGTGCTGAGAGCCCTGCGCGGCAGGACAGGACCCGCCGGGCCGACCGGGAGAACCGGCGCAACGGGCAAAACGGGCGCGACCGGCAAGACGGGCGCCACCGGCTACACGGGCAAGACCGGCACGAACGGAACGAACGGGGCGGTCGCAGGCTTCTACACCCAGCAGGGCGGCACGCCGATCTACATCAACGGCGTCGGCGACCCCGCGACGATCGCGACCAAGTCGCTCCCGGCCGGGAACTTCCTCGTCAACGCGACAGTGCAGGTCGACATGACCGCGGCCGCGGCCGGTTTCGGCTCGGTGAGCTGCACGCTCGTCGACGGCTCCGCCACCCAGTCCGAGATGTTCGCCAGCTCCCTCGGGGCGCTGGCAACCGGTTTCGGCGCGTCCGGGTCGATACCGCTGTCGATATCCGTCGGCTCGACCGCCGGTGCGAGCACCGCGACGGTCGACTGCACGACGCTCTCGGAGTCGGCGGCGAGCGTCTCTGTCGACGCCGTGAACGCAGCGATCTCAGCGGTTCAGACGAACACGCTGGGCTGAGCCCGCGCATCGCCGACGTGCGCTCGCCGAGACCGGCGAGCGCATAGGCTCCGACGGTGCGCATCCTCACCGTCGTGGGCAACAGACCCCAGTTCATCAAGGCCGCAGCCGTCTCCGGGCCGCTGCGCGAGCAGCACGAGGAGATCCTGGTGCACACCGGGCAGCACCACGACGACACCCTCTCCGCGGTGTTCTTCAGAGAGCTCGGGATCGCCCGCCCGGACCGCGAGCTCGGGATCAGCGGAGCGAGCAACACGTCCCAGACCTCGCGCATGCTCGCAGCGCTCGAGCCGCTGCTGTCCGAGGTGCAGCCCGACGCGACGCTCGTCTACGGGGACACGAACTCCACCCTCGCCGGGGCCCTCGCCTCGGCCCAGGCCCAGGTGCCGGTGATCCACATCGAGGCGGGGATGCGCTCGTACGACCGCGAGATGCCAGAGGAGCTGAACCGGGTGCTCACCGATCACATGTCGACACTGCTGCTCTGCTCGTCCGAGAGGGCCGCGCAGAACCTGCGCGAGGAGTCCGCGGCCGGCACGATCGAGGTGGTCGGCGACGTGATGGTCGACGTGGCGCGGCGCTGGGGCGCACACGGGGGTGCGGGCGAACAGGCCGCCGCACGGATCCTCGACATGTTCAGCCTCACCGCCGGCGCCTACTACCTCCTCACCGCGCACCGGGCCGGCAATGTCGATGACCCGGATCGGCTGCGCAGGCTCACCGCGCTCATCACAGGGCTCGGTGCTGCCGTCGTCTTCCCGCTCCATCCGCGAACCCGCGCGCGCCTGCAGGAGCAAGGGCTGCTCGCGGACCTCGCACGAGCGGAGAACGTCCACCTCACCGAGCCGCTGGGCTACGTCGAGTTCAGCGCGCTGCTGTGGCAGGCCCGCGCGGTGCTCACCGACTCCGGAGGCGTCCAGAAGGAGGCGTACCTTGCGCAGGTGCCCTGCGTGACGCTTCGTGCCAACACCGAGTGGGTCGAGACGGTCGCCTCCGGGTGGAACACCCTCGTCGACCTCGACATCGACGCGACCAGGCGCGCGCTCGCAACGGCGCCGCCGGCCGAGCACCCGGAGCTCTACGGAGACGGCCACGCCGCCGAGCGCTGCGTCGCCGCGATAGGAGAGCTGTGAGCGAGGAGAGCACGATCAGGGTCGGCGTGGCGGGCCTCGGCTACTGGGGTCCGAACCTGGCCCGTAACTTCGCAGCCATCCCCGGATGCGAGCTCGCGTGGCTGTGCGACGCATCCGAGCAGGCCACGGCGAAGCTCGCGGCGTCCTTCCCCGGCGCCCGCACGACCCGCGAGATCGACGACCTGCTGGGCGATGAGAGCCTTGACGCCGTGGTGCTCGCCACGCCCGTCCCCACCCATGCAGAGCTCGCGGTCCGAGTCCTGCAGGCCGGCAAGCACTGCTTCGTGGAGAAGCCGCTCGCGACCACAGCCGCAGACGCCCAGCGCGCAGTTGACGCCGCACAGGCCGCGGGGCGGATCCTGATGGTCGGCCACCTGCTCGAGTACCACCCGGCGGTCACACGCCTGAAGGAGCTGATCGACGCGCAGGAGCTCGGCGACCTCTTCTACATCTACGGCAACCGCCTGAACCTCGGGAAGCTGCGCGCGGACGAGAACGCGCTGTGGAGCCTCGGCGCCCACGACGTCTCCGTCGCGCTGCACCTGATCGGCGAGGAGCCCGTGGAGTGCGTCGCGCAGGGCGCCTCCTACGTGCGCCAGGGAGTCCAGGACGTCGTGTTCTGCTACCTGCGGTTCCCGTCCGGGATCGTCTCCCACCTGCATCTCTCGTGGCTCGACCCTCACAAGGAGCGGCGCATCACCGTCGTCGGCTCGCGCCGGATGGCGACGTTCGACGACATGCTGATCGAGGGCAAGCTGACGATCTACGACAAGGGCTTCGACGAGGACACCCACTCCTGGGGCGAGTACATCGCGCGATCGGGCGACACCTTCTCCCCCCGGATCCCGAACCGGGAGCCACTGCGGATCGAGTGCGAACACTTCATCGACGCCGTCCGGACAGGCACCCCGCCCCGCTCGGACGGCCAGAGCGGCCTGCGCGTCGTGAGAGTGCTCGAGCAGCTGCAGCACTCGCTCGATGGCTGAGCATCATTTCGGGCGACAGCCCGACCCGCCGCCTGCGACACGAACGACGTCGTCATCGGCGATCGGCCCGTATTGAGTTCCGGACGACCTATCGTGAGAGGCCCATCGCGCAGCCCCGTTCCGCCTGTGCGGCTCAGCTGCCCGTGATGAACGAGACATCGTCGAACCACGTGGTGCCGGGGTTTTCACAGACCCTTAGGTCGATTTCTACGGCTTCGGCGCCAGGCGGAGGCACTGCCGCCACCGACAGGAACGTCCACCCGCTGTTACCCGCGGGCAGTGGCGGGGACTCGCTTGATCCGATGAAGCGGCCCGCAGAGTCCGTCCAGACAAGCACCACTCGAGATGAGCCTGCCCCTTCCGACCCCCGCGCCCAAGCGGTCGCTGCGTACGTCACGCCCGACTGGACGGCGGCGATCGGTGCTACGTAGTAGGCAGGGCACCCAGTTAGGTGGTTGCCCTGCGCCGCGGAGATCCGTGCTGATGCCGTCCCGGAGTGGGCGACAGTGTGATCTACAGAGAAGTGCGCCTCACCGGGGAGCCAGCGCCTCCACAGGTACGGCTCGCTCCGCTGTCCGCCACTGAGCTCGAAGCCGTTGTTGAATGAGGTGTTCAGCGAGCCGCCTGCGAAGATCGACGACAGTGTGCCCGCAGCGTCCTTCGCGGTCCCGTCCGCGCGCAGCAGACCCATATGTTCACCCCATTCGGTGCCGCCCTCGCCGGGCATGTCGTACAGGATCCACGGCGCAGCGAGTGGCAGTCCCAGCTCCTCAGTGGCGTTCTCAACCATGCGGAAGTAGTAGTCCTGGAACGCTTCTAGACTCGCCGTTTCCGGCTGAAGTCCCGAAGCCCAACCATAGTTCGGGGACGTTGCGAAGCCGGTCTCGCCGACGTAGAGCGGCACAGAGCCCGCAATCCGCTTCGCCTGAGCGAGTACGGCGTAAGCATCGGCGGCATCGCCATAGTAGTGGACGTCGTACAGATCGGGTGGGGTGCCGGCGAGTCCCTCTGCGAGCGCCTGGAGCGAGGCTGTGCCGCTGCTGATCGACGTTGAGACGGTGACCGGAATGCCTCCGTCGATTGATTTCACGTACGGCACCAGGGCCTGTGCCCACGCGATCGCCGCCTGTCTCTGGGTCGGCAGCTCGTTGTGCAGGTCGATGTAGGCGATTTGCGGGTCTCCCCGCAGAGGTGCCAGCACTTTGCTCACCCAGCTGGTGCTTTCCGCGATGTCTGAGTACGCCGACCACCCGTCAAACAGCGTCAGCTCGACGCGCAACCCATCTGATGCGGCCATCGAGATCGTTTGCGACAGTCGTGAGGCCATCGTCGGACTCACATTGGGGAATCCAAACGCTGCGGCGTTCACAATGACCCGCACGCCGTTCGCATGTAGTGAGGCGATTCTCGAGAAGTCGATCTGCATCTGGGACGGATTCCAGTCTGTCCACATCGACCCCCAGCCGGCGGCCGACGGGAAGTAGTCGATCAGCTTCAGGCCCGCGAGCGACGCCGCGACGCTCGAGAGGGGAGCAGCCAGTGGGGTCTTGCGGGGCCTCTTCGGGTCGGCAGGCGAGCGGCGATGAACGGTCGCCTTGCTCCTAGTGTGCGGGGCCGCACTCCGATGCGACGAACGGGATGACCGGCCGCGAGGCGATCCCCAACGGGCCGATATGCCCGCAGGTGCCCAGTTGTCGTGCCGCTCCCCGTTCGAGCCAAGCGCGTCGGGAACGGTGCCGCTCGCGGCTAGCGCCATGGCACATCCGAGGGCAAGGGACAGGTTTCTGGCGACGTGTGGCGCTGGCATCGGGGGCGTGCTGGGTTGAGTGGGCGGGGCTGGAGGGTCGCTCCCGCCTTCGTGAGTGGATCGGCGGTCGGGGGGCGTTGATCAAAGTTCCGAGGTCACGCTGGACCATCGGGCAGCGACCAGGACAGCGTGAAGACCGTGCTGTTACCGGCCAGGCGGGCGCTCGTCGCTGATACGCTGACGGACCACGACAGGCATCTGCGGACACCACACCGAGCCGCGCCTCGGCGACCTGAGCCGCGACAGCAGGAGGCTGTAGACATGCGGTCTGCCGTTTCACTCATCCCTCGGCGTTCCCAGTGGCTCCGGCTGGGCTGGCGGTAGATGAACGCGCTCATCCGCGAACTTAGACATCCGTTGCGCCTGGTTGCGAGGATCAGACACGACTCGCTGATGCGCAACAGCGTGTACATCATGGCGGTCACCGTCGTGACGTCGGTCCTCGGTTTCGCGTTCTGGCTGGTGGCCGCCAGACGGTTCGACGCGAGTCAGGTCGGTCTGTCGGCTGCGCTCGTGTCGGCGATGACTCTCGTGTCGCTGCTGTTCAACCTCGGCATCAACACCGCGCTCGTGCAGATGCTTCCTCGCCGCAAAGATGGGACGGAGTGGTCCGCAACCCTGACTGCCGGGATGCTATGCGGTGTCGCAAGCAGTTTGGTCGGGGGAGCACTAACTGTGATCGCGCTGCCAGCGATCTCGAGCAACTTCGATGTGCTGCAACACTCCCTCGGGTACCTCTCGCTGTTCGTGGGCGGTGTCGCGCTCACCACCGCGACGAACCTCCTCGACTACACGTGCATCGCAGAGCGCCGAGCAGACAAGACACTGATACGGAACACCGTGTTCTCGGTGGTGAAGATCCCGGTCCTAGTGATCCCCTTCGTTGTGGCGATGGGCACATTCGGGATCTTCTTTTCGTGGGTAGCAGCAACCGCCGTCGCTGTGCTCGTCTCGGCTGCGATGGTACCCGGCCTGGGCCGTGGTTTTCGGCTCGGCACGACGGAAGTGAGGAGCGAGCTGAAACGCCTCGGAGGCTACATCGCGGGCCATCACTCGATCAATATCGGAAACTTCGCCCCCTGGTGGCTGCTGCCGGTCTTCGTGACGGTGCAGGTATCGGCTGCCGCGACCGCCTACTTCTACGCGACCTGGCGAATCTGCGGAATGCTCTCATTGATATCACCGTCGGTCGCTTCGGCGCTCACGGCCGAGGGCGCTCATGACCCCGAGCAACTGTGGCATGTCGCGGCGCGGAGCCAGAAGACGATAATGGCCATGCTGCTTCCAACGTGCGTGCTGCTCGCGCTCTCCGGCCACTGGATACTGCTTGCGTTCGGCAGCGAGTATGCCGCGGAAGGGTTCATGCTGCTGCTTCTCTTCGTCGTCGCTGCGCCACTCGACTCGGTGATGGATGTGTGGGTCGCGGTCCTAAGGGTCGAAGGCCGGCTCCGCTTCGGCTCATGGCTGCAGCTCGGGACGGCCGGTCTGGCGCTTGTGCTTGCCTGGTTCCTCCTACCGCCGCTCGGCATCGCGGGCGCAGGTATCGGCTGGCTCGTCTCGAGGATCGTCGGCGTGGCACTCGTAGCGTGGGACTACAACAGCCAGAAGCGCCTGCGCGCAAGCCGAGGGCCGTCATCGGGCCGCGACAGCACCGGAGGTTCTACCGCCCCTGACCAATCACCGATGCCTGCGTGAGCTGGCGCCAGCGGGCGAGCGTGGCGCTTGCCCCGACCGCCAGAGCTCTGCCGATCGAGGCGGGAAGCCCTGCGGCGACGAGCGCCACGGCCCCCCTGGGCGAACGCCTCACGTTCAGGCTCCGTCTCGCCGCCGCGATAGCTCGGACGCGTTCGCCGTCGCGCATCAGGGCGACAGCCAAGTTCGCGTTTGCATCGGAAAGGCGGCGAGCGAGGTCGACCCGGTCAACCCTGAACGATCGGTCGTCCCAGAGCCGCTCATATGCGATGACGAGGTCGGTCAGGTTGTTCGTAGTCGCGACGGAGCGGCCCATCTGGGCAGGATGTCGCCTTTTCCGTGCGAGACGCCTCGGCTCGTAGACGATGCCGCGTCCGGTGCGCGTGATGAGGTAGCAAAGCCAGCGGTCCCACGCGTAGGAGAGAGCCTCGGGAAAGTCGGCTAGGTCAACGCCAGCGCGACGGAAGACAGCTGCAGAGGCAATCGGAATCGCTCCTCTGTAGGCGAGCACGAACGCAGGCTCGTGCAGACCAGGTGTTAGATCAAGGCGCCCCCACCGGCGCGAGTTCTCGACACTCGAGCGCTCGTCATGTTCTCCGTCCTCGTTGAGGATGGAGTGGTCGCAAAACGCGAGCGCGGCGGTCGGGTAGGTATCCAGCAGTTTGACCTGACGCTCCAAGAACGTGGGCTCCCATTCATCGTCGTCGTCCATGTGGGCGATCAGCTCGCCGTTAGTGGCCTGCATCTGCGCTGCAACAGCGTGGGCGACACCGAGGTTGTCCGGGTGATGGTGGTAGCGAACGCGCGGATCGCTTAGCTCCGCAACAACGCCAACCATCGGTACGCCACCGTCGTTCCACACGAGGACGTCAAAGTCCTCGTACGTCTGGGCCAGAATGCTGCGCAGAGCAAATCCCAGCATGCGGGGACGATCGTAGGTCGAGACGACGACTGAGACGCGACACGGCCTAACTCCGTTCATGCCGTGAAATATAGGGTGGCGCCGTGGAAACCTTCCCGTCAGGAGTTCGGGGATGATGTAGGCGACCGATGAGATCCATCCTTTCTCAGCGACTTGGGGCGCTCTCGCGTCCCGGCGCGCGTGGATTGATCACGGACCGCGGAGGCGCGGAGTCGGGGCCGCCGCTCGATACGCCCGCAGACGATGGAAGCCTCGGACTGCTGTTCCCGCTCGTCGTCGTCACGGCCCTCGGCGTGCTCCTCATCTCATTGGCCGACCGCGCGGCCCGCGAAGGAAGCCGTTCGAAGGAGGAGCTGTTCTGGACAGGACTCGCGGTGATCGTCCTGCCCATGGCGGCACGGCTGTGCTCCGCCGAACCCGGCCGGCGCGAGCGCATCTGGCTCGTCTTGACGTTCGGGCTAGGAATGTACCTGGCCAAGGTCGCCTACAGTCCCTCGCGGATCGCTTTCTCCGACGAGTTCATCCACCTCAGGTCCGTCCAAGACGACCTCTCGACTGGCCACCTGTTCAGCTTCAACCCGCTCCTGCCTGAGGCGGCAAGGTACCCGGGGCTGGGCGACGTGACCGTGGCGCTTGTCCGTCTGACAGGGCTCTCTATCTCGACAGCCGGATTCATCGTAATAGGTTCGGCCCGGCTCGTGCTGATGCTCGTCATCGTGCTCCTAGCTGAGAAGCTGTCTCATTCGTCACGTGTCGCCGGGCTCGCTGCGTTTCTGTACGCCGCCAACCCCAACTTTCTCTACTGGAGCGCCCAGTTCAGCTACGAGTCATTGGCGCTGCCGCTGGCGCTCTTTGTCATCTACCTGGTGGCCAGGCGCTCCGAGGGAACGTCGAGCCGGCTGTCTGGCCTCGCCGCCGCGAGCATCGTGGCGGTCGTGATCACACACCATCTTTCGTCCTACTTCATGGCGTTCGTTCTCTTGGCGTGGACCGTCGTGGTGCTCGTGCGTCGTATCCTCCTCGGCAGGCAAGGGGAGTACGACCCCAGCAGACTCGCCGCACTGGCAGTCCTCTCCGTGGGGATATGGCTGACGACGGTGGCCTCTATCACCGGCCCCTACCTTGGCAGCATCGCATCGAGCACTAGCACAGGGCTGTTCAACGTCGTCACGGGCGCGGCCGCCACCCGCAAGCTCTTCACCAGCGGAAGCGAAGTCGCCCCCCTGTGGGAAAGGGGGCTGAGCGTCGCGGCCGTGCTCATCACTCTCGGCGGCCTCCTATACGGCGCTCTGCTTATCTGGCGACGGCGGCGGTCAACCCCCCTGATGCTCGCGCCGCTGACCCTCGCCCTTCTCTATCCGCTGCTGCTGCCGCTCCGGCTGATTGCCAGCGCTGCCGAGACAGCGAACCGCTCAAGTGAGTTCCTCTTTCTTGGGCTCGGCGCGGTCTTGGCTTCGGCAGCCGTGGGATGCTGCTGGCTCGTGAAGCGCGCCGGAGTCGCCGGGACTCTTGTTGTCGCGCTGCTGGCGGCCCTCGTGGTGGCCGGTGGGGCCGCCGTTTCCTGGCAATACTCCGAACGCCTTCCGCAGGACTCGTCGAAGCCCGGCGTTCCGCACGAAGTGACCGCGAGCGCGCTGGCCGCATATGAATGGACGGACCTCGCACTGGGTCCGGGGAGGCGTTTCGCAACCGACTTCCTCAACCACCTCGGAATCGCGGGCTACGCGCTGCAACGGCCCTTGTACGCGCCAGATGATCGCGTGAGCGCCTGGCAAATCATGGCACCCGAAACCGTTACTGATGCAGTCCGCAAGGCAATCAGGGAGGGCCGCGTCGAATACGTGATGATCGACCGCCGTCTCAGCGACGGAATCCCTGCGTCCGGCTACTACTTTGACAAAGGCGAACCAGGTGCCGGCGAAATCAAGTCACCGGTATCGCAGACCGTCCTCAGCAAGTTCGATCACGCCAAGGGAGCGTCAAGGCTATACGACAACGGTGACCTGCAGATCTATAGCGTTGGGGGTCTCAGGTGACCTCGTTGCGCGGCAGCATGCGGAGCGATGCCGATCTCATCTCGACTGTCGCGCTCACACTGATCGCTGCTGTCGTGACCGCCACCGTCGACGCACCCGTGCTCAGGATCGCTGCCGGAATCCTGCTCGTACTGCTACTGCCGGGCTACGCGATCACCGCGCTCGTCGTCGACCGCAGGCAGCTCGACGTCCCCGAACGACTGCTGATGGCGGTCGGCGCGAGCCTCGTGATGTCAGTGCTCGGTGGGCTCATACTGGACCTCGTGCTCAGCGAAATGGGCAGAACTGCGTGGTCGGTCCTGCTGCTGCTTGTCACGACCACCGCCGCAGGCGCTGCCATCCGTTGGCCGGCGCGGGACCACAACGTCGAATCCCGGCCGCGCCGTACTGTGGCCGTCGCTCGCGCCGGCACCCGGGCGGTAGCGAGCAACGTCGCCTCGTTGATCCTGGCCGGGACGCTGGCGGTCGCGGCGATCGCCATCGCCGGACACGCGGCGGATCGGACTCCTGGCTTCGCTGAACTGTCTTCGCTACCCACTTCGTCCGCGCACGATCCGCGCATGCTCATCACCATCCGGAGCCGGCGCTCGATCACGACCAGCTATCTCCTTGAGATCCGCGAAGATGACCGCATGAAGCTGAGACGCCGTCTGACACTCGCGCCGCAGCAGCTTGTGCGCATCCTCACGCCGGCGGCGCGCTCATCCACGCATGTGGTGGTCGTGACACTCTCCCGGCCCGGATCACGCCTCTACACGGCGTACTACCTACCGGGAAGACGAGCGCCGCAGCATATCGCCGCCGCGCCTGCGGGGCCGGGGCCAAGGGCCACCCTGCCGCTGCTGGTCGTCAACCCGACGCTGCGAACGCTGGACCTACTAAGGACGCCGAGCAGGTGAGCACCGGATCGGGAGTCGACGGCATGGCCGTGGTCCCGCGATTCTTGGCTCGGCGCATGCTCCGAGCGCAGAAACGAAGGCAGCGCTCTCCCGATCCAGGGTTGACCGGAGCCACGCCAGGGTTGTCCGTGGTGATGGCTGCGCATAACGAGGAAGTCCGGCTCGAGGAGTGCATCGCACATCTGGCAGGGCTCGCCGACGAGATCGTCGTGGTCGACTCCGGAAGCAGTGACGGCACGGGCGCCGTGGCGAGAAGGCTCGCCGACCGAGTGATCAGCGTCGAGAACAATCCGATGCTCGAGGTCAACAAGAACATCGCGATGCGTGCCGCTACCCGTCGGTGGGTGCTTGTGCTCGATCCCGACGAGCGCGTCTCGCCGGCGCTCCGCGCGCAGATTCGCGAGGTGGTCGATGTCGACGACGAACTGGTCGCGGGCTACTGGATGCCGCGGCGCAACTACATACTTGGCAGGTGGGTGAGGACCATGGGTATGTATCCCGCATCGCAGTTGAGGCTCGTTCGCAGAGGAGAGGGACGTTTCAGCGAGAGAGAGCATCACCTTCCGATGAGCGTCGACGGGCCCACCGGCTATCTGAGCGGTGATCTCGTGCACCTCTCCGACGCGACCGTTTCAGAGATCATTGAAAAGCGAACGAGATACGCAGAGTTCGCCGCCAGGCAGATGTGCGAACGGGGCGTACCGTTCACCACGCGCCGGCTCATCTCCGCTCCCCTGCGCTCATTCACCAGCCAGTTTCTGCTCCTCGGAGGCTGGATGGAGGGTCCAACAGGACTAGTCTATGCCGGCCTGTCCGCATACGGCGCGCTGCTCAGGCATGCGCGCCTTTGGGAGTTGCACCGCGCGGCTGGCAAGTCCGACTAGTCGACGCGCTCGAGCACAAACTGCCAAGCCCACGGTACGCGGCGCATCGGTCGTTCCATAAGCGTCCATGCGCCGCGAAGAGCCTGAGGGATGACCTCAGGCGGATAGTTGAAGTTGCTCGAGTAGATCGTCCGATAGCCGAGCCCTGCGGCCGTGGCGCTCAGTTGCTTCATCGTCACGACAAAGAAGTCGTGCTCCCAGGGAACCGGCGAGAGCCTCCAGTAGACCTTCTGGGCCCTGAGCGGAAGCCATCCCATGAACGGAAGCCGGCTGTGCGACTCGATCGGGAAATAGGGGTTTGGGATCTGCCCAACCACGTGGCCGCCCGGTCGTAGCACCCTGCGGATCTCCGCGAGGCTCGCAGCACGCTTCTCAGGTAGAACGTGCTCGTAGACGTTCGCGAACAAGGCCACATGGAACTGTTCGTCCGGGAATGGCAGGTTGTCGGCATACGCTGGTAGAAGATCAAGGCCGAGCCCTGAAGTCCGCGCTTCCTGGATGCTCGGGTCCACACCGGTCCAAGCGAAGGATGTCATTGCCTGCATCGCATCGGTAAGCGCTCCCGCCTGGCATCCGACATCGATTCCTTGCGCGCCAGCCGGTGGGTCGACACCTGCAAAACGGCTGATCAGGCCGCTCATTCCCTCGGCGAGCACGCGGTTACGTGCGTCCCACTCTTCGGCCGACTGCATCACTCCGGTACCGGCGAGCGCCGCGGACGTCACGTGACAGTCGTCCTCTGCAGCGTCGCGGCGTTCATGTCAGGAGGTTACACACGATCGTCCACGAGCGTGCCGCGGGGCTCGATAACCGCGGAGGCCTCCGTGTGGCGGGCTTGGAACTCAAGCGCTCGGCCTGCGAGACGCGACGCCGCGGGTATCCAGCCCGTGCGTGCGGGCCTGTCGAGCGTGTGGCGCACGAAAGCCTCGAAGTCGTCGGCGTAGCGCTCGTGGCTCCGGCGAGTGGCAAGTTCGGCCGCTCGGCTGCCCATGCGCACCCGCATCCGGGCATCGTCGACGAGCGAAAGCATTCGGCCTTCGAGCTGCAGCGCGTCCCCCGGCCTCACGACGAAGCCGGCCTCCCCGTCCGGGAGTCGAGCCGCAATGTCGCCCGCCGACGTCGTGCAGATCACCGGCAGGCCGGCGACCATTGCCTCCTCGACGACTAGGCCGTGGGGATCTCCGAGAGTAGGAAACACCATCGCGTCAGCAAGCCCGTAGTAGGTCGGTAGGTGCGGTGCCTGGACGAAGCCCGTGAAGACAACCTGGGGCAGTCCTTCAGCGCGCGAGCGGTAGCGATGCTCGTCCGGCCCATCCCCAACCATGAGAAGCGAGACGTCCCTCCCAGCCCCGACGAGGCCTTCGAACGCGCTGAACAGATCATCAACGCCCTTGCCTGCCCACAGCCTGCCGACGTACACGAATACGCAGCCGGACAGCCCTAGAGCGGCGCGGCGGGACTGCCGATCGTCAGGCGCAAGATCCCGCGCGCCTGCGAAGCGATCGACGTTGACCGACTGTGTCACGTACTCGATGCGATCGGGCGTGAGCCCATAACGCTCGGCGAGCCGGGCGCCGTCTGCGCCCGGGACCTTCGCGGCGTCGACGGCGTTGAAGACGAAGCGCTTGCCGACCTCGCGCCACCACGTGCGCTGGCTCCAGGTATCGAAGTTCGGCAACACGCGGAAGGCGGTACGGTGGGCGAGCCGCGTCCCCGCGATGAATCCGGCCGTGAGATGGCTGCGGTCATACTCCTGCACAAGGACGTCCGGCCGCGCCGCTATGAGCTCCGCGACGGGAATGCGCTCCTGCCAGCCAAGTAGCCGACGCCTCGGGATGTAACGGGCCGGGAACAGCCAGTCCTCCTCACTCACCTCCCAGCTGCGGATCGCCTCGCGGCGGTCGTTAAACCACGCCTCGAAGTTGAGCGTCCCGCGCTGCACCACGGCGTTGAAGCGCTCGACGAAATATGGAGTCGGCGAGTGATTCCAGTAGACAACCTTGGGTCGTGGCCGGCTCATTGCGTCGCCCAGACCACGTTATCAAGACACGTCGCGGCCAGCGTGCGGCCAGCGTCCGGCTGATAGGATTCCGCCACATCGGCAGCCTTCACGCACACGGCGACGGACCGTCTTGATCGGACACGGCAGGGAATGAGCCAGGAGCGCATCATGGTTACGGGCGGGTGCGGTTTTGTGGGATCCCGCCTCGTCCGCATGCTCGTGCGGCAGGGCGCTGGCGAGGTTGTGGTGCTGGACGACTGTAGCCTCGGTGTGCCCGAGAACCTCGGGCCCGCGAGGGACCAGGTGAAGATCGTGAAGGTTGACGTGCGAGATAGCAGCGCAGTCGTGGAGGCGATGACCTCGCTTCGCCCGGATACCGTGATTCACCTCGCCGCCATCCACTTCATACCGGCGTGCGATGCAGATCCGAAGCGCTGCGTTGATGTGAACGTCGGAGGTACACAGTCTATCCTCGATGGCTGCGCGGAGTCAGAAGTCAAGGCCGTCGTCCTCGCCTCCACCGCTGCGGTCTATGCTCCCGATTCGGCGGCGCACCACGAGGGATCGAAAATCGCCCCAGTCGATATATACGGACTCACGAAGCTATGGAGTGAGCAACTCGGCGGCCTGTTCAACTCCAGGACCAACATCCCGGTCGGGGTGGCCAGACTATTCAATGTTTTCGGCCCCGGAGAGACCAACCCGCACTTGATCCCCGCTGTCATCCGCCAGGTGGAGAGGGGAGACGAGCTCCGGCTCGGCAACCTGAGCACGAAGCGCGATTACGTCTTCGTGGACGACGTTGCAGGTGGCTTGATCAAGCTCGCCGACCGAGTACGCGAGACCGGCTCGATGACCTGCAACCTCGGCAGGGAGGAGGCCGTAGACGGCGTCGCTCTCGTGCGCGCAATAGGCGAGTTGATGGGCCGCGCACTGAACGTCGTCACCGACCCGGCGCGCGTGCGCGAGTCCGATCGACCGCTTCTACTGAGCAACTGCGCCCGAGCGCACGAGCTCCTGGAATGGAGCGCCGTGACGACGCTGAGGAGCGGGCTCGCAGCAGCGGTCGCCGAGCCCACGGCAGCCGGGATCGCGGTCGACTGAGCACGTGAGGATCGCGTTCGTAATGGCCCACTACGCCCCCATGATTGGCGGGGTAGAGAAGCATGTGGTCGAGATCGCTACCCGGATGGCGCAGCGAGGGGAGGATGTGGACGTCCTCACGCACACCGAGAGTGGCCAGCGGCTCGCGCGGCGCGAGACCATCGGAGGCGTCAAAGT
>Ga0182013_10000473_pt1 | contig 56197 bp, 55 predicted proteins | sample 612S2MmetaG_FD_120487 | JGI IMG/M metagenome (GOLD analysis project Ga0182013, IMG submission 120487) | Permafrost microbial communities from Stordalen Mire, Sweden - 612S2M metaG | ecosystem: Environmental > Terrestrial > Soil > Wetlands > Permafrost | place: Sweden: Stordalen | collected...
AACGAGGAGTCGATCGCCGGCACCGCGCATGGACTCGGCGCGACCGTGATCCCCGACACCGCCGAGAGTGGCCAGTCGGCGGCGGTCGCGCTTGGCATCGCGCTCGCAGCGTCGGAGGGCATCGAGCGTGTCCTGTGCGTGCCCGGCGACTGTCCCGCGCTCGATCCCTCCGAGCTCGACGCGCTTCTGAGCGACCCCGTGGATCAGCCCGGCGGCGGCGGGCTGGTCGTGATCGTGCCGGACCGCCACGGGACGGGCACGAACGGGCTTCTTCTCACCCCGCCCACGGCCATAGATCCGAGCTTCGGTCCGGGGAGCTGCTCCCGCCACGCGGATCTCGCGCGCGACGCGGGATCCTCGTGCAGGTTGGAGCACCCGTCCTCGCTGCTGCTGGACATAGACACCGGGGCGGACCTCGCCGCTCTGCGCGAGCGGCTCGCCCAGGCGCGGGGAGGAGCCCGGCGGACCCGCGAGGTGCTGGGAGCCGGCGAGTCCTCCGCGGGCGCAGCGAGCGGGTCGGGGTGAGACGCGAGCGATGAGCGCCGTGTCCGCCCACCCGCTCGCGGGCATACCGGAGATCCACGAGGGGCAGGACCTCGCCGAGGTGATCGCCGGCGCTGCGGGCGGATGGGCGCTCGACGGCAGTGTCGTGGCGATCGCACACAAGGTGGTCTCCAAGTCAGAGGGCGCTGTGGTCGAGCTCGATGGTGTCGATCCGAGTGAGCGCGCCCGCGCGATCGGGCTCTCGCAGGGACGGGACCCCCGCGTGATACAGGTCGTGCTGGATGAGTCGCTGGAGATACTCCGCGAGCAGCGGGGGGTCCTGATAACCCGCACGCGGCACGGTTTCGTGTGCGCCAACGCGGGCGTCGACGCTTCGAATGCCGCCCGCGCAGAGCAGCTGATCCTGCTCCCCCGCGACCCGGATGCGTCGGCGCGCAGGATCCGCTCGCGGCTGCGCGAGCTCACCGGCGAAGGGCCCGCGGTCCTAATCAGCGACAGCTTCGGGCGAGCCTGGCGCCACGGGCAGCTGGACGTCGCGATCGGCCTCGCGGGCCTGAGTCCGCTGGACGACTGGCGAGGACGGACGGACTCGATGGGCCTCGAGCTGCAGGCGACATGGCTCGCGGTCGCCGACGCAGCCGCGGCGACCGCCGATCTGGCGCGGGCGAAGGACTCACGCGAGCCCGTCGTGATCCTCGGGGGACTGGACCGGTACGTGAGCGACGATGACGGCCCCGGCGCCGGCGCCCTGCTGCGCCCGCTCGAGGAGGACCTCTTCCGTTAGTCCCCGCCCTTCTCAAACCGCGACCAGAAGCTCAGGAATGCCTGCTCGTGGGCGATTCCGTGTTCGAGCGCGAGGGCCCACCCCGGGGGGCCGCCCGCCACGTCTTCGAGGAGGCTCTCGTAGTTGCGCAGCAGTTCGGTGTGCCTGCGAACCTGCTCGCGGGCCATTTCCTTCGGGTCTGCGCCGAAGAAGAGCTTGAGCGTCGCAACGTCACGGAACTCGTAGTCCCGGGCTCCGGCGTCCGAGCGCCAGCGGTCGAGTTCCGACCTGCCGGCGTCCGTGATCCGGTAGACGCGCCGCTTGCGGCCGGTGAGCTCGCGCTCCTCGCTGAGGAGCCCATCCTCGGCCAGGCGCGCGCTCTCCGTGTAGATCTGGGTGTGGCGCATCGTCCAGAAGTTCACGGTGCTGCGGGCGGCGAGCCGCTTCAGGTCATACGGCGTCGCGGGCTCGAGCTGCTCGACGAGCCCGAGCACGATGTAGGAGGCCTCGGTTAGGCGGCTGTCGGACACGGCCCCGAGGCTAGCGGTATAGTGCGCGGCGCACTATCAAAGGATGACGATCCAGCGAGAACACCCGACATCCGGTCCCTTCCCCGCGCTCGGCTTCTCGACACTCGAGAGCGAGGTCACCGTCGAGGAACTGCCCCTCCAGGGTGAGATCCCCGCGTGGCTGTCTGGATCGCTGCTTCGCACCGGCCCCGCCAAGTTCGAGGTGGGAGAGGACAGCCTGCGCCACTGGTTCGACGGGCTCGCGATGCTCCACCGCTTCACGATCGCCGACGGCTCCGTCTCCTACGGCAACCGCTTCCTGAACAGCCGCAGCTACCGCGCGGCTCGCGACGAGGGCAAGCTCGCCTATCGCGAGTTCGCGAGCGACCCGTGCCGGAAGCTGTTCAGGCGCGTTCACAGCATGTTCTCAGGAAGCGAGATCACCGATAACGCGAGCGTGAGCATCGCAAGGCTCGGTGAGCGGTTCATCGCGATGACCGAGGGGCCGATCCCTGTCGAGTTCGACGCCGACACACTGGAGGCCGCCGGCGTGACGCCCTACAGGGCACCCGGCCAGATCTCGACCGCACATCCGCATGTGGACCGCTCCGACGGGGCGATCATCAACTACGCGTCGAAGCTGGGCGCCTCGAGCAGCTATCGCATCTTCAGCGTCGGTCCCGACGGCGCACCCACCAGGAAGCTGTGCTCGCTGCCCACCAGAGAGCCGTCCTACATGCACTCGTTCGGCCTCACCGAGCGCTGGGTCGTCCTGGCCGAGTACCCGCTGGTCGTCAACCCGGTCAGCCTGGCGCTTTCTGGCCGCCCGTTCATCGAGAACTTCCGCTGGAAGCCCGAGCGCGGGACCCGCTTCACGCTCGTGGACCGCTCGAGCGGCGAAGCCGTCAGCGGCTTCCGCAGCGAGCCGTGCTTCGCGTTCCACCATGTCAACTCCTACGAGGACGGGGACGAGGTGCTCGTGGACATCTGCGCCTACCCGGACGCGAGCATCGTGCAGAGCCTCTACCTGGACCATCTGCGTGCGGGAGGCCCGGTTCCCGCGGGAACGCTGACGCGCTTTCACCTGCGCCCGTCGGACGGGTCGGTGACGCGCGAGACGCTCTGCGAGGCGCCGATCGAGCTTCCGCGCATCAGCTACGAGCGCTGCAACGAACGTCCCTACCATCACGTCTGGGGGGTCGGTGTCGGTGCCAGCGGATGGATCGATGAGATCCTCAAGGTCGAACTGCGCGATGGCTCCACGCTCGGATGGAGGAACGAGGGCTGCTTCCCCGGCGAGCCCGTGTTCGTCCCGCGCCCCGGCGCCTACCACGAGGACGACGGTGTCCTGCTGTCCGTCGTGCTCGACGCGGGCACGCAGCGATCGTTCCTGCTGGTCCTGGACGCCGCGGACCTGTTCGAGGTCGCTCGCGCCGAACTCCCGCACCACGTGCCCTTCGGCTTTCACGGCCACTTCGACGCCGGCGCCTGAGACGCGCGGCTCGCTCAGGCGAGAAGTCCGGGGGCGGCGAGCTCGGGTTCGCCGTCGCGGAGCGGGTAGCGCCGGCGGATGGCGTAGAGCGTGCTGCGCTCGGCGGCGGGCCGCCCGGCGCGGTGCGCCGCGGCGACGAGTTCGTCGGGGTCGAGCTTCGTGCCGTGGTAGCTGCCGGCGAGCCGGCTGATCGACTCCTCCATCAGGGTTCCGCCGAGATCGTTGACCCCCCACCGCAGCGACTCGGTGGCCGCCTCGACTCCCATCTTCACCCAGCTCGCCTGCAGGCTCGGGACTGTCCTGCCCAGCGCCAGGCGGAATACCGCGGTGTGCTTGAGGTTCTCCTCCCGCGAGATCTCCTGCACCCCGTGCGTGCGCCCGAGCAGCGTCTGGAACGGGATGAACGAGAGCGGCACGAACTCGGTGATCCCCCCTGTCTGTTCCTGCAGCTCGCGCACGACCCGCATGTGCTCGGCGAGCTCCCAGGGCTCCTCGATATGACCGAACATCACGGTCGCGGTTGAGCGCAGGCCCGCCTCGTGGCTGGCGCGGATGATCTGCACCCAGCGCTCGACGGGAAGCTTGTTCGGCGAGATCCGTGCGCGCACACCGTCGTGGAGCACCTCGGCGGCGGTACCCGGCGTCGAGCCGAGCCCCGCCTCGCGCAGCAGCGCGAAGACCTCAGCGGCGGGCAGCCCGGAGATGTCGCACATGTGGGCGATCTCCATCGGGCTGTATGCGTGCAGGTGCAGCTCGGGCGCGGTCCTCTTGGCGAGCGCGAGCCAGCCGAGGTAGTCGTCGAGCTCCCAGTCGGGGTGGATGCCGGACTGGATGCACAGCTCGCTGGCCCCGTAGTCGACGGCGTCGCGGACACGCGCGACGAAGTCGCTCTCGTCGTGCTCGTAGGCGTCCGGCGAGCGCTTGCTCTGGCCGAATCCGCAGAACGCGCAGCCGACCGTGCACACGTTCGAGATGTTGATGTTGCGGTTCACGACGAACGTCACCTCCTCGCCGGCGAGTTCGGCCCGCAGCTCGTCGGCGGCCTGGCGCATGTCCTCGATCACCTCGGGCCTGCTCTCCGCGAACATCGCCGTGAGCTGCCTCCCGTCCAGCGCCAGGCCCTCGCGCCCGCGAGCGATCGCGCCGGCGACGATGCTCGGTCGTATCGGCCACGGCGGGTCGGTGCGCCCCGAGCCACCACGCGGCATGAAGCTCCAGTAGCGCGAGCGGATCGTGTCCATGACGGCGCGTGCCACCCATTGCGTGTCGATGTATCGCGGGTAGACGCACAGCCGCTCGGTGAGGGCGTAGCCGTCCGCCTGCAGCTCCTTGCGCACCTGGTGGGGAGATGGGAACGGATGCTCGGGGGAGATGTGGTCGCCGTTGGCGCTCAGGCCTCCGAGGTCGGTCGCGCCCGCCTCCACGAGCTCCCCCCACCAGTCCGCGAGGTTCGGGGGCACCTGGATGCCTACGTCAGGCATCAGCCTGCGGCACTCGGCGATCAGCCGCTTCATGTCCTCGATGTCCACGGGACCGGCGCCCTCCAGCGCCCATCCCGGTGCTGGGAGGTGCGGGCGGGAGTCGGCTAGCCCTGTCCTCCAGTATTCGCGCGCGGCTGCGTCGGCGATCTCGGCGGGCTCCTGACCGTAGTAGCGCTGGTGCGGGACGAAGTTCTGCAGGATCACCTCCTGCAGGTGCCCATGCTCGCGGTGCACCGCGGCGAGCGCCTCCAATGACTGCATCCGCTCCTGCTCGGTCTCCCCTATCCCCACGAGGATCCCGCTCGTGAACGGGATCCTCAGTTCGCCGGCGGCGTTGATCGTCTCGAGCCGGCGGGCCGGATGCTTGGTCGGGGAGCCCGCGTGGACGGTCTCCATCAGCCGCTCGGAGATCGACTCCAGCATCAGCCCCTGCGATGCGGTGACCTCGCGCAGCCGCCCGAGATCCTCTCGCGAGAGCACGCCCAGGTTCGTGTGCGGCAGAAGGCCCCGTTCGAGCGCCCGTTCACAGACCCAGACGACGTACGCGGTGAAGTCCTCGTGGCCGTATTCGCCCAGTTTCGCGCGGACCTGCGGGTTGACCTCCGGCATCTCTCCCGTCAGCACCAGCAGCTCCTTCACACGCCGTGCGCCGGCCCCGTCGAGGATCTCGAGCACCTCCCCGGGCGAGTACAGATGCGCCTGGTGGGTGGCGAACGAGCAGTACTTGCAGTAGCAGCGGCAGGTCCGCGACAGGGACAGCGTCAGGTTGCGCGAAAAGGTGACGCGGCGGCGCATCACCGGCAGTCTAGGCGCTCAAGGCCCGCTCCCCCGAGCATGTACGCTCCCGCGTCGAAGGCGTGTTTGCGCACACCACCCGAAAGGCTTCACAGCATGAGCGCTGAATGGGCATCCCTCCCGGCTGGGCTCCGCGTCACGGCCGCGCCCGGCGGGCGAGGCTGAGGCACCGGATGTCAGCTGGTGTCTACCTGGCACGACATGGCCAGACCGCATACAACCGCCTCGGGCGCTTCCAGGGCCATCTGCCCGTTCCGCTCGACGAGACCGGGCTCGCACAGGCCGCGGAGCTCGCCGAGCGCGCGCGCTCCCGCGAGTTCGCCGCGCTTTGGTGCAGCCCGCTGCTGCGCGCACGGCAGACGGCTGACATAGTCGCCGGCGCCATCGGGCTGACCCCGCGCGAGGACGCCCGGCTGGTGGAGACCGACGCGGGCGACTGGACGGACCTGACGTTCGAGGAGGTGCGCGCCAGCACGCCTGAGCTCTTCGACGCGTTCGCGTCGGGCGACCCCTCCTTTGCCTTTCCGGGGGGCGAGTCGTTCGCGCAGCAGGAGCAGCGCGTTGGAGCGGCGCTGCTCGACGTGCAGGCGGGCGAGCTCCCGGCGCTGGTGGTCTGCCACGGCATGGTGATCCGGGCGGCGCTCCACGTACGGGGGATCGGACCGTTCGAGCGGGTCGCCAACGGCGCGCTCGTGCCGCTCGACGCGGCGGAGTTCGAGCGCGGCGGATTCGGGGGCGGCGCCGCGACGACGGCGACCTGATCGGGTCCTGTGAGCGCGGCTATGCCGGGACGTTCGCGACCCCGCTCGAGTCCTCGCCGGCGACGATCAGGAACTCGTTGATCGCCCCCGCCCTCCGCGCTTCGCGATACGGGCGGTACTCATCGCTCTCGTAGAACTCGTCGGCGGCCTGCCGCGACGGCCACTCGATGATCAGGACCGTCTGCGGCAGCGCTCGCTCGCCCTCGATCCTCTCCACCGTCCCGGTGCGCGCCAGGTAGCGCCCGCCGCGTCGCTCCACCATCGGAGTGACGTCGGCCAGATAGTCACTCACCCAGGCGGGATCGGTGACCTTGATCTCAGCGACTGCGTAGTGCTTCATGGTTCGCCCTTCCTTCGTTTGCGTGCCGGTGCTCGAATCCTCGCGCCTGGACGGTGTCGCCGCCGCCGCGATGCTCGCGTTCGCGCGCTCCCTCGCCCCGGATTGACTGGCGAGCGCGGCCTGAGCGCTCAGCGGAGGATCGCGCAGCCGGTCGTGGCGTGCGCGAGCAGGCTCTCCCCGTCTTCGGCGTAGAGCCGTCCCTCGGCAACCGCGGTGCGCCGGCCCACGTTCAGCACGGTGCCCTCCGCGAGGATCCGGCCATGTCCGGGTGTGATCGGCCTGACGTAGCGGACCTGCAGGTCGCTCGTCGCGAACCCGACGCCGGCCGGCAGCGTCGTGTGCACCGCGCAGCCCATGCACGAGTCCAGGATCGTTGCGGCGACGCCCCCGTGCACGCCCCCGAGCGGATTGCACATCCACTCCGCCGGAACGAGCGCGAACACCGCTCGACCCCGCTCGGCTTCGGCGATCGTGAGGTCCATCAGGCGCGCGATCGGAGGCGGCGGCATCCGGCCGTCCGCGATCGCGAGGATGTACTCAAGGCCCGCCATCTGCAGCCCGGCGGCCGCGTTCTCGGCGGGGTCCTCCCATGTGAACGTCCTGGTTCGCTCGGCCCGGGCTGTGCTCATGCCGCTCCGCGCGCGGGCTCGCGCGAAGGCACCGGGCCGCGCACCGCCGGCCCGAGCGCCGCCAGGACTCCGCCGGTCGAGAGCGCGGCGAGCACGGTGACGGTCCAAGCGCTGTGGAAGTCGGCGACCGTGTCCGCGCCGGTGCCGAGCACCGCCACGAGGATGGCGACTCCCAGCGCCGCGCCGATCTGGCGCCCCATCGTCAGGACCGCCGCTCCCGTCGCGAAGCGCTCGGGAGGCAGCGATGAGGCGCCCGCGCCTGTAAGCGTCGGGATCACGAGCCCCACACCGGACCCCGTGAGGAGCATGCCGGGCAGGTATTGCGAGAAGTACGCGGGGTGCGATCCCACACGCGCGATGTACCACAGCGAGCCTGCGCCGAAGAGCGCCGCGCCGACCAGACCCGGGAGCTTGAAGCCGACCCGCGCACCGAGGCGCGCCGAGGGAACGCTGAAGCTCGCCGCCATCGCGGGACCGGGAAACAGCATCAGACCCGCCGTCAGCACGTCCTCGTGCCAGACGGTGGTCAGGAACAGCACGCCGGAGAGCAGCATCGAGCCGAAGCCCGCGAAGAACAGCACGGACGCTCCGAGCGCGACCGCGAAGCTCCTGACGCGCATCATCTCAGGGTCGAATATCGGCGAGGGATGACGCTCGCTGCGCATCCAGATCGCCGGCAGCAGGACGGCGCTCAGGACGAGCAGCCCAACCGTCGCCGGGGAGGTCCAGCCCCATTCCTGACCCTCGACGATCGCGACCACCAGTGAGCCGATCGCCACGATCAGGGCCAGCGCGCCGAGCACGTCCGGCCGCGCTCCACCCGGTTCACGGCGCTCGGTGAGCGTGCGCCACCCGAACGCGAGCCCGGCAAGGCCCACGGGGACGTTGACCAGGAAAACCCATCGCCAGTCGGCCTGCACCAGCAGGCCGCCCAGCGGCGGGCCCGCCGCGGCCGCGATCCCTCCGGTCGCCGCCCAGAGGCCGATCGCGACATGCCGCTCGGCCGGGGCGAACTCGGGCAGCATCAGCCCGAGCGACGTGGGGAGCATCAGGGCGCCCCCGACAGCCTGGACCACGCGCGCTCCGACCAGGAAGCCCACCGACGGCGATGCAGCACACGCGGCGCTCGCGGCGACGAAGATCGCCAGGCCGAGAAGGAACACGCGCTTGCGCCCGAAGGCATCGGCCCACCGACCGGCCGGCACGAGCAGCGCCGCGAACACGATCGCGTAGCCGCTGAGGATCCACGACAGCGAGCCGAGCGACGCGCCCCCGAAGTGCCGCGATATCGAGGGGAACGCGATGTTGACGATGAACAGGTCGAGGCTCGACATGAACACGCCGACGCACACGATGAGAGAGACGCGCCACTTACGTTGCATCATGCAATGCACTGTAACACTGATGGTTGCATCATGCAACCCGGCGGTCTAGAATGGACCCATGCTCAGAAACGACTACAGCTCCCAGACGTGCAGCATCGCCGGCGCGCTTGAGGTCGTGGGCGAGCGCTGGTCGCTGCTGATCGTCCGGGAGGTGCTGCTCGGGGTACGCCGATTCGACGAGCTCCAGCGGGACCTCGGGATCGCGCGCAACGTGCTGCAGACCAGGCTTACCCGGCTCACGCAGGAGGGCGTGCTTGAACGCCGGATCTACCAGGAGCGCCCGCCCCGCTACGAGTACCTGCTGACCGAGAAGGGCCTGGAGCTGTGGCCGACGATCGTCGCGCTGATGAACTGGGGCGACAGGTACGCCACCCCCGAGGGCGGCCCCCCCGTGCTGCTCGAGCACCGCGGATGCGGTGGCGCCATCGACGATCACCGGATCTGCACCGTGTGCGGCGAGCGGGTGTCCGTGCGCCAGGCGCTGGCCGTGCCGGGCCCCGGAGCACGGCCCGAGCATCCTCTGCGCCGGCGCCCAGCCGCCGCATGGCGCGAGCCTGCTGCGCGACGCTAGGCGTCCCCCGAGACCGCGAGACGCCCGACGAGCACGGCGCCCTCTCGTGCCATGCGTGAGCGCGGCACGAGCAGGTCGAAGCCCGCACTGGCGGCGCGCTCGCGGGCCAGCGTGTCGACGTGGGAATAGAACCCGAGCGTCCTGGTCGAACCTGCCTCGAGCAGACCTGCGAGCGATTCGAGGGTGCCCGCGCCATCGAGGCCGGGGTCGGTCAGGTCGACGATCAGAACCGCTACACCGGGCTCGGGCGCATCCTCCAGGATCTCGCGCAGCCGGACCGGGTCCGCGACCAGCTCGACCGCGTGCCCCGCAGATGAGAGCGCGCTCTGAAGGCGCGAGCCGAACATCAGGTCAGCGGTGAGCGCGAGGACGCGCGCCATCGCTACTGGGCCCGCAGCCTGCGGAACTCCTCGCGCGCGGACTGTGGACGCCCCCACATCTGGGTGACCTCGACGCGGCCGGAGCGGGTCTCGCGGACCACCAGCTCGGCCTCGATGCCCGCTTCGTCGAGCAGGCGCAGCGCCGCATGCACCGCCTGTGCCGATGCCGCATGACCGAACCGGTGGGCGACGAGCAGCCGCCAGTGCCAGTCGTAGTGCGAATAGGGCCGCGCGTTGCATGTCGCGAGGTAGAGGGCGGCCTCGACGTACCGCGACTCGTCAGCGATACGCATGTCGAGCTCGAGATCCGTCCAGTCCTCGGGCAGCGAGTCGACGATCTGGGTGAAGGTGTCGGCGAGACCCATGGGATGAAGCCTACCGCGGCTATTCTCGAATCAATGTCGAGCGCGCCATCGGACACCCTCGCCGCGGACCACGAAACCCTGCTACGCGGCTGTGGACTGCTGGATCGGTCCGACCGCGGCAAGCTCGCCCTCACCGGACCGGAGGCCGCCGAGTTCCTGAACGGCCAGGTCACGAACGAGCTGGCGGACCTGGCTCCCGGCGAGGGGCGTTACGCGGCGTTCCTCACGCACAAGGGCAAGATGCTCGGCGACCTGCGGATCCTCGCCCCGGCCACCCTGAGCACCGACGCGGCTCCCCGCGCTGAACTTCTGCTCGACACCGAGCGCTGTGCGCTGCAATCGCTGTTCGACATGATCCGCCGGTTCAAGGTCGGGTATGCGGTGGAGGTCCACAAGCGCACCCTGGAGCGGGGCCTGCTTTCGCTCATAGGGCCGCTCGCCCCGTCGATCGCCGGAGCCGGGGACATCCCGGCTGCGGAGCATTCCAACGCCTGGGTCGAGATCGACGGGATCCCGTCGCTCGCCGTGCGGACCGATGTGGGGATCGATCTCATCTGTGAGTCAGCCGACACCTCCGAGCTGTCGGAGATCCTGCTCGCCAGAGGGGCACGGGCGGTTGACGAGCAGTCGGCCGAGTGCCTGCGCATCGAACACGGCCGCCCGCGCTTTGGCGTCGACCTCGACGAGAGCGTGATTCCCCAGGAGGCGGGGCTCAACAAGCGCGCCGTCAGCTTCACGAAGGGCTGCTACGTGGGCCAGGAGACCGTCGCGCGCCTGTTCTACAAGGGCAAGCCGAACCGGATCCTTCGCGGACTGCGTCTGTCGGCTCCCGCCCCGCACGGCGAGGAGCTGCGGCTGGGCGAGCGCGTCGTAGGGCACATCGGCAGCAGCGCCCTCTCCCCCGCCCTCGGCCCGATCGCGCTTGCGATCGTGCGACGTGAGGCCGAGCCGGGGGCCGAGGTTCTTGTCGGCGGCTCAGGCGCGAGCGCGAGCGTGCTCGAGCTTCCGTTCCCGGCCGACTGAGCGCCCGTCCCGGTCCGGCTCCCCCTGGCCGGGCGGCGCAGCCGGCGGGTCGGGCGCCGAGGGGGTCTTGCCGGGTGCCGGGGCCGGAGGTGCCGGAGGGGCCGGCGCCGATGGTGTCCGGCCGGGTTCGGGGTCGCTGTCTCCGGGCGCTGGCATGTGCCTCGATCCTCCGATCGTGAGGGCGCGAAGATCGCGCGGTCGACTGGCAGATGACCGGATGCGGCGACCCTCAAACGTCTGGCCCACGAGCACGCCGCAGCCCTGTGCGAGGTGTGCGCCTGCTCCCGGACGCCGGCCGGAGCCTCCTGGGGGCGCGGGAACCTGAAGCAGGTCGCCGGGGCACGCAGAACTTGCTTGTAAGGCGCGCGCGCTGGAGGGCGGCCCCACCCCCGGCGACCGCCGAGAGTCTAAGTGTTTGACCGCATGCCCACAAGACCCCCAAAAGGGTGGCCGATGTGTGACCAATCGCACACACGCAACAATTGCGCCGGCGCTATCGTTGCGCCTGTGCAAGCATTCTCGGCGCCAGCGGGTGTGGACAGAAGCGCCCTCACCCACGACATGTACGCGCTCGCGGCCTACCTGCTTAGGACCGCGAACGTGGGCACCTTCAACGCGATCGCCGAGATGGACCTCTCGTTCACACAGATCAAGGCCCTCTGCGCACTGGAGGCCGAGGGCGAAGAGCGCTCGGTTGGGGCGCTCGCGTCCTCGCTCGGCCTCTCCGTGCCGGCCATGAGCAGGGCCGTGGACGGGCTCTTCGAGCGCGGCCTTGTCGATCGCGAGGAAGACCCTGACGACCGCCGGATGAAGCGCGTACGGCTGACCGACGCCGGCCTTGCGGTCCCGCGCGGCCTCAGCGAGGCGCGCCTTTCGGCGCTCGCAGAGCTGATGGGCTCGCTCGACGACGAGCAGGCCGGTGCGCTCGCACACGCCGCCGCGCTGATCCTCGAGCGGCGCGAGGACATCGCCGCCTACCGCCCGGCTCAGAACGCGAGCACGCGTTGACCGGGAAAGTCGGCGCGCTGCGCATGACCGAGGAGAACCGGCGCTGGTGGGCGCTCGGGGCGATGTGCTTCGCGCTGTTCATGGTGATGCTCGACTCGACGGTCGTGAACGTCGCCCTGCCGTCGATCCAGCGCAGCCTGGACGCGTCAACCGCCTCGCTCGAGTGGACGGTCAACGCCTACACCCTCTCCTTCGCGGTGCTGCTCGTCACCGGCGGGCGGTTCGGGGATCTCTTCGGCCGGCGCAAAGCGTTTCTCGCGGGCGTGACCATCTTCGCGCTCTCGAGCGGCGCCATCGGATTCGCTCCAAGCGACACCTGGCTCGTCGCCTGGCGCGCCGTCCAGGGCGTCGGGGCGGCGCTGATGATGCCCGCGACACTGTCGATCATCACCAACGCCTTTCCCCCCGCCGAGCGCGGGAAGGCGATCGGCACGTGGGCCGGGGTCTCCGCGATGGCGCTCGCGATCGGACCGGTGGTCGGCGGCTTCCTCGTCCAGAGCGTCAGCTGGCAGTCGATCTTCTTCCTGAACCTCCCCGTCGCCGCCGGCGCGATCCTGATAGCGCTGTTCGCGGTCCGCGAGTCACGCGATGAAACGGCCAGGCAGAGCATCGACGTGCCCGGCGTGCTGACGCTCACGATCGGGCTCGGCGCGCTCGTGCTCGCCCTCGTGCAGGGCAACGAATGGCACTGGGGCTCAACCCGCGAGATCATCCTGTACGCCGTCGCGGTGATCGGGATCACGAGCTTCGTGCTCGTCGAGCGTCGCAGCAGGGCGCCGATGGTCGACTTCCGGTTCTTCCGCTCGCGCACCTTCGCGGGCGCGAACATCGTCGCGTTCATCGTCAGCTTCGCCATGCTCGCGATGTTCTTCTTCATGGCGCTGTACATGCAGAACGTCCTCGGCTACTCCCCTCTGCAGGCGGGTGTGAGGTTCCTCCCCTCGACGATGATGATCATGTTCATCGCGCCGTTCGCGGGACGGCTGACCGACCGCGTCGGGCCGCGTCCGCTGATCACCTTCGGGCTCCTGTGCGTGTCGGGCGCGGTCTTCTGGCAGTCGCACATGACGATCGACAGCGGCTACTCCTCCCTCCTGCCCGGATTCGTCCTCATGGGCATCGGGATGGGCTTCGTGATGTCGCCGATGAGCACCGCCGCGATGAACTCCGTCGAGCAGACGAAGGCGGGGGTGGCGTCGGGCATCCTCTCCATGAACCGCATGGTGGGAGGAACCTTCGGCGTCGCGATCCTCGGCGCGATGGTGGCCACGCTCGGGCGCTCGAAGATCGACCAGCTCCTGCCGAACCTGCCGGCCGGCGCACGGGCGCAGCTCGCGGCGGGACTCGGCTCCGGCGGCGTGCTGCACGGCGTTCCCGAGCACATCGTGCTCGCGAGCCAGACGGCGTTCGTCTACGCGCTCCAGTACGGGCTCAGGCTCGGCGCCGCCGTGGCACTGTTCGGCGCCGTACTCGCGTGGAGGATGATCGGGCGCCAGAGCGCCGTCGAGACCGAGGCGCAAAGCGCCCAGGACGCGGCGGTTGCCCCTCCCGGCGAGCCGCTGAAGGTCTGATCGGCGCCCCACGCGACGGGCGCACCACCGCTTGCACGAGGCACGGGTAGGATTCTGCAGGCAATCAACGATCCCGAGAGGCGAGGTTCCAGAGCACGTGGCAATCGATCTCCAGCAGGTTTCAGCCCTAGACGTCGAGCCCGGCGAGCTGCCGGCAACAATGGCCGCCTGGGTCATCCGTGAGGAGCGCTACGGCGAACCAAAGGATGCCTTCCAGCTAGAGGAGATCAACGTCCCGGAGCCCGGGGCGTTCGAGGTGATCGTCCGCGTGATGGCGGCAGGCGTGAACTACAACAACGTCTGGGCGGCGCTCGGCAAGCCCGTGTCTGTGATGCGCTACGGCGACCACCCGGAGATGGGCCACCACATCGGGGGCTCGGACGCATCCGGCGTCGTGTGGAAGGTGGGCCCCGGCGTCACGCGCTGGAAGCCGGGCGATGAGGTGGTCGTGCACTGCAACCAGGCCTCCTACGAGGACCCCGAGGTCCACGGCCTCGATCCGATGGCCGCGCCGTCACAGAAAATCTGGGGCTACGAGACGACCTGGGGCTCATTCGCCCAGTTCACGAAGGTCCAGGCCCAGCAGCTACTGCCGAAGCCCGCCGCCCTCACCTGGGAGGAGGCCGCCTCATACGGGCTCGTCTACTTCACCGCATACCGCATGCTGATCTCGCGCTGCAAGATGCAGGCCGGCAGCCGGGTCCTGATCTGGGGAGCAGCTGGTGGCCTCGGCGTGTTCGCGACCCAGCTCTGCGCGGCGGCGGGCGCACACTGCGTGGGCGTCGTCTCCTCCGCCGAGAAGGGCGAGCTCGTCAAGCGCCTCGGCGCCGTCGACTACATAGACCGCGCCGAGTTCGCCGGCATGATGCGCACCGGCAACGAGACGCCGGAGGAGGAGAAGGCGCGCTTCGGGGTATCGCGCGAATTCTCAAAGCGCGTCAGGCAGATCCTCGGCGACGCCCCCGACATCGTCTTCGAGCACGTCGGACAGGCGACGTTCCCGACGTCGGTGTTCACCGTCAAGCCGTTCGGGAAGGTCGTGATCTGCGCCGGCACGACGGGCTTCAACCTCGACTTCGACGTGCGCTACCTCTGGATGAAGCAGAAGGAGATCATCGGGTCGCACTTCGCAAACGCCTACGAGTGCATGAAGGCGAACGAGCTCATCGAGAGCGGCCAGATCCGCCCCGTCCTGTGGCGCACGCTCGGATTCGACGGCGTCGGGCACGCGCATCAGCTGATGCTCGAGAACAAGCACCTGGGCAAGATCTCGATCCTCGTGGGCGCGGACTCCGAGGGCCAGGGCAAGACCGCCGAGGGACCCGGCGCGATCCACGCCGAGGTTGGTGCCTGATGGCCGGCACGGTCATCGTCCCCTGGTACGCGACGGGCTTCCGCGGCGACCAGTTCGAGAAGGACCTCGTCGAGGTGGCGGCCGTCGCACTGCGCTACGGAGGCACCTCGTACGCCGTCTACCGCTCACGCGATGACCGGTACAAGATCCACCAGTTCGCCGAGTTCGAGGACAAACTCGACTGGGAGCGCTACTGGGAAGGACCCGAGATGATCTATTTCCGCTCGCAGCACTCGAGCTGGTACCAGGTGCCGGTGCTGTACGGCTGGTGGGATCTCGCAGCCTCCGGCTCGGTGCTGCCCGAGGCCTCGCCAACCTCGAACGGCCACGGCAACGGCTCAAGGACGGGCCCGGGCATCTAGGGCCCGGCGGCGCTCAGCCCTGCTCGAGCGGGGCGAGCGTCAGGCCCGCTGAGCGAAGCTGCTCCCAGTAGTGCTCGGCGACCTCCTGGTGGCCGCTGAAGACGATCGCCCGTCCGGTGTTGTGGATCACGCCCGCGATCTCGTGGCCGCGGCCGAGCGTTATCCCCGGTATGTAGCGGGCGAGGGTGCTCGCGACATGGTCGAACGTGTTGTGATCGTCGTTGCAGACGATCACGCGCCAGTCGCCGCCGGAGCCGGTGCCGGGACCATCCGCCCGCGGCTTCTCGAGGGTCCTGTCCATAGCCCGGAGGATAAACAGGCAGGCGCGACCGTACAATGGCGGTCATGAGCTCAGAGCACCCACCCCGCCTGCCCGAGCGCGACCGGCCCTGGATGATGCGCACCTACGCCGGCCACTCGACCGCGAAGGCCTCCAACGAGCTGTACAGGCGCAACCTCGAAAAGGGGCAGACGGGTCTCTCCGTCGCCTTCGACCTTCCGACGCAGACCGGCTATGACCCGGACGACGAGCTCGCGCGCGGCGAGGTCGGCAAGGTCGGGGTCCCGGTCTGTCATCGCGGCGACATGGCCGCGCTGATGGACGGTATCCCCCTCGACGAGATGAACACCTCGATGACGATCAACGCGACCGCCGCGTGGCTGCTCGCCCTGTACGTGGTCGCCGCCGAGGATCAGGGCGTCGCGCAGGAGAAGCTCCAGGGGACGACCCAGAACGACATCATCAAGGAGTTCCTGGCCCGCGGCACCTACGCCTTCCCGCCCGCACCGTCGATGCGCCTGATCGCCGACATGATCGCCTACACGGTCGAGCACATACCCAGCTGGAACCCGATCAACATCTGCTCCTACCACCTGCAGGAGGCCGGAGCCACACCTGTGCAGGAGATCGCGTACGCGATGAGCAACGCGATCGCCGTGCTCGACGCCGCACGCGAGCGGGTCGCCCCCGAGCGCATGGAGCAGGTCTTCGGGCGGATCTCCTTCTTCGTCAACGCCGGCGTGCGCTTCATCGAGGAGCACGCGAAGCTGCGCGCGATGTCGATCCTGTGGGAGGAGCTCGGGCGCGAGCGCTACGGCGTGCAGGACGCCCGGCACCTGCGCTTCCGCTACGGGGTGCAGGTCAACTCGCTCGGCCTCACAGAGGCCCAGCCCGAGAACAACGTTCAGCGCATCGTCCTCGAGGCGCTCGCCGTCACCCTCGGCCGCGGCGCGCGCGCACGGGCGATCCAGCTTCCCGCGTGGAACGAGGCGCTCGGCCTGCCGCGGCCGTGGGACCAGCAGTGGTCGCTGCGGATCCAGCAGGTGCTGGCATACGAGACCGACATCCTCGAGTACCCCGACATCTTCGAGGGCTCGACCGTGATGGAGGGCCTCGTCGAGGAGCTGCTCGAGGGCGCGCGCGCCGAGATGGCCGTGGTCGCAGAGCACGGAGGGGCCGTCGAGGCGGTCCCCTACATGAAGGCGGCGCTCGTCGACTCCCACCGCGCGCGGATCAGGCGCATCGAGTCGGGCGAGCAGGTCGTCGTCGGACAGAACCGCTTCAGCGAGTCCGAGGTGTCCCCCCTGACAGCCGACGCCGAGGGCGGCATCCTCGTCGTCGACCCCGCCGTCGAAGCGCAGCAGATCGAGCAGGTTCGCGCCTGGCGCTCCGGGCGCGATCAGGCAGCCGTCGACGCAGCGCTCGCCGACCTCGCTGCCGCGGCGCGCGAGGAGGACCCCTCCACGAACCTGATGCTCCCGACGATCGCGGCCGCACGGGCGGGAGCGACCACCGGAGAGTGGGCGCGGACACTGCGCGAGGTGTTCGGCAGCTACCGGGCGCCGACGGGCGTCGGCGAGGCCACGGCCGCGCCGAGCGACGCCAACCTGGATGAGCTTCGCGGCGAGGTGGCACGGCTGCAGGAGACGCTCGGCCGCAGGCCCAAGATCCTAGTCGGCAAGCCCGGCCTCGACGGCCATTCCAACGGTGCGGAGCAGATAGCGGTCCGAGCCCGTGACGTCGGGATGGACGTCGTCTACGAGGGCATCAGGCTGACGCCCGCGCAGATCGCCTCCTCGGCGCTGCAGGAGGGGGTGCACGTGATCGGGTTGTCGATCCTCTCGGGCTCGCACCGCGAGCTGATCCCCGCCGTCATGACCGCGCTGCACGACGCCGGCGTACAGGCCCCGGTGGTCGTCGGGGGCATCATCCCCGACCAGGATGTCCCTGCGCTCAAGGCCGCAGGCGTCGCCGCGGTCTACACGCCCAAGGACTTCGACATCACGGCCATCATGCGGGACATAATCGCCCTCGTCGGCTCCGGTGCCGACAAGCAGGTGCTCGCCGCGGGCGGCGCGTCCGCCAACGCGCCGGCGTGAGCCCCGACGGAGCCGAGCTTGCAGCCCGCCTGCGCGCGCGGGACCTGACCGCGGCGCCGGCGACACTCAACCTGCTGGAGAGCACGACGCGCGAGGACCGCGAGCAGTCCGCGCTGCTGCTGGCCGAACTCTCGCCGGCGAAGCTCGGCGGGGAGGCCCCGGCTCACATCGTTGGTGTCACTGGACCCCCGGGCGCAGGGAAGTCGACACTGCTCTCCGCTCTGCTGCGCTGCTGGAGAGAGCAGGGCCGCACGGTCGCGATGCTCGCCGTCGACCCGAGCTCGCGCCGCTCGGGCGGCTCCCTGCTCGGCGACAGGGCACGCGTCGAGTTCGACCCCGCCGACCACGGCGTGCTGATCCGCTCCACCGCCGCGGGCGAGCGTCTCGGCGGTCTCGCGTGGGCGACGCGCGCCGCCGCGCAGGCGCTCGCGGCCGCCTTCGACGTTGTGGTCATCGAGACCGTCGGCGTGGGTCAGGCCGAGACGGAGGTCGCCGACGTCGCCGACACGGTCGCGGTGATCGTGCAGCCCGGCGGCGGGGACTCGCTGCAGTTCCTGAAGTCCGGGATCATGGAGATCCCGGACGTGCTCGTGGTGACGAAGTCCGACCTCGGCCAGATCGCGATGCGAACACGACGTGACCTGTCGGCCGCCCTGCGTTCGCTCGGATCCCACTCGACGGACGTGCTCGCGGTCTCGTGCATACCGCCCGCAAGCGGCGTCACAGAGCTCGCCGAGGCCCTCGACCGCCACCGCGCCCAGATCGACCTGCCCGCGCGGCGCCTGTCCACGCGTAGGGCCAGCGCACTCACCGACTTCGCGCTCGAGCACGGAGAGAGCGGCATGCGGGAGCTGGGCGGCAGGCGCTCGGCGCAACAGATCCTCGGCGCGCAGGACGCCGGCCTGGACGTCCCCGCGCTGGTCCGCGCGCTCGAGGACCGGATGGGATGAGCGCCGGTGACGCGCACCGGCCGGCGGGGCAGCCGGGAGCACGGTGCGGACCGATCTGACGCTGATCCTCGGTTCCTTCGTGCTCGCGAGCGCGCTCGCCGGCGCGCTCGGGGCGGCGAACCTCGGAACGGCGCTCGCATTCGGCCAGATGGCGCTCGCGGCGACGACCGTGTACGTGATCCTCAGGCGCTGAGTCATCGTGCAGACGCGTCCCCCGGCGCTGCACCGTGGCCTACGCTTATCTACCCACCCAGCCCACCGGGAAAGGCCCTGAGATAGAGCGTCACCCACACATCCAGCGACCGTGCGGCGCGCGAGGAGCACGCGCCTGCCCGGGCCGGCGAGGGCGAGTGGGCGGGATGCGTGTAACGCGACCCGCGCCGGCGGGACTGCACGTTTACAGCAGATGATCGTCCTCCTCCTCTTCGCCTTCCTTGCGGGCGCCGGAACGGCGCTGTCGCCGTGCGTGCTTCCGGTGCTGCCCGCGCTGCTCTCGGCCGGGAGCGTCGGCGGCAGGCGCCGGCCGGTCGGCATCGTGCTCGGCCTGTCGATCACCTTCACGGTCACGATCGTCGGACTCGCGAACGTCGTCGGCGGCGTGGGCCTCGGCAGCGACCCCCTGCGCTATCTGGCTGTCGCCGTCCTGATCGTCTTCGGCCTGACGCTGATGACACCCGCCGTCAGCGCCCGCCTCGAGGCGCCGCTGTCGCGCCTTGCCCGCTTCGGGCCGAAGAACTCGGGCGACGGCTTCTGGTCGGGCATGGTCGTCGGGGGCGCCCTGGGCTTCGTGTACACGCCGTGCGCCAGCCCTATCCTCGCCGCCGTCATCTCGGTGAGCGCGGTATCCGGGAAAACGGTGCTCGTCGCGCTCGCCTACGCGGCGGGCTCGGCGATCATCCTGCTCGTCCTCGCGCTCGGCGGCAGGCGCGTGATGGAGCGCGTGAGACAGGCCGGACGCGGCCCCGCGCTCCAGCGGGTGCTCGGGGTGATCATGATCGTCACGGGCCTGGCGATCGCCACGAACACGGACGTCAACTTCGACCAGTTCGTCGCGCAGCACATCCCCGACGTGAACCTGACCGCGAGCCTGGAGTGCTCCCCCACCGTCACCGCCCGGCTGCACGAGATCACCGGGCGCGAAGCGAAGTTCAAGCCGGCGAACGGCTCCTCCTCGTGCGAAGGGTCCTCCTCGAAGATCCGCCCTGCCGCCGAGAACGCCTCGCAGGCCCTCCTGCTCGCCGACGCACGGTCGCTGGAACACCTCGGCGCCGCACCGGAATTCACCGACACCGAGGACTGGTTCAACACACCGCAGGGCAACCCGCTGCAGCTCTCCGCGCTGCGCGGGAAGGTCGTGCTCGTCGACTTCTGGACTTACACGTGCATCAACTGCATCCGCACCCTCCCCTACCTGAAGGCCTGGTACTCCACCTACCACCGCGACGGGCTCGTCATCGTCGGCGTGGAGACACCCGAGTTCCAGTTCGAGCACGAAGCGGGGAACGTCCGCAACGCGATCGAGCAGTTCGGGATCAACTATCCGGTCGTCCAGGACAACGACATGGGCACATGGAACGCCTATGACAACCAGTATTGGCCCGCGGACTACCTGATCGGCCCGAACGGGGAAGTCCGGTACACGGCCTTCGGAGAGGGCGACTACGAAAAGACCGAGACCGCGATACGCGCGCTGCTCGCGGAATCAGGCGCTCAGGTGGGCGGCATGAGCCACCCGAGCGATGTCGTCGTCCCCTCCGAAGAAGCGACCCCCGAGACCTACCTCGGCACCGCCCGCGCACAGGGCTGGGTCAACGGCCCCAAGAGCGGGACGCATGACTACGGACCGCCGAGCACGGCGCCGCTCGCACTCAACGACTTCTCCTACAGCGGCACATGGAAGATCGACGAACAGCCCGCGGAAGCGATCTCGCAGGCCGGCGTCGAACTTCACTTCCTCGCCAAGCACGTCTACCTCGTCCTCAGCTCTCCCGGTGAACGGCCCCTGCAGGTCCAGGTGCTGCTGGACGGCAAACCGATCCCCGCCAGGTATGAGGGCTCGGACGTCCACGGCGGCGTCGTCACGGTGCGCCAGCAGCGCCTGTACACGCTCGTTTCGCTCCCGAACGACCAGCAGCACCGCCTGGCGCTCAGGTTCGCTCCCGGAGTCAGCGCCTACGCGTTCACATTCGGGTAGCACCGCTCGCGCGGCGCCGCCCATATAGACGGCGCCGCGCTCGCGCCTACTTCTTCTTCTTGTGTTTGCCGGCCACGCAGGTGTGGAACGTGCGGATGTCGGCGTACGTCTGTCCCTTCGAGGACTTCGTGATGAGCGAGACGACGAACGTGCCCTTCGGCAGCCCGACGAGGCTCACTGTGGTCGCGCCGTTGTAGATCCTGCCCTTCTTGACGGTCTTGCCGTTGATCTGGATTTCGACGCTGACCAGCCTCACGCCCCGCGGTGCGCGCGGGTGCACGATGAACTTGCGCCGGCTCAGGCACACCTTCGGGGAGGGCAGGCCCAGTTCGGCTTTCTCGGCCACGACGAGGACCTCGCTGCCACATGCGCTCACCGAACCCTCGTTTGCCGAGTCGCCGCTGTAGGTCGCCTTCCAGTAGTAGGTGCCCACCTTCGGCTTGACCGCCGCAGAGTGCGCTCCGACGCCGCCGGCGACGGACTCGCTGCTCGAGGCGTCCACAGAGGTGCATTTGCTGTTCTTGTAGAGCGTGTATGTCACGGTTCCGGTGGCGCTCGACGCGAGCGCACCGGAGATCCGGGCCTGGTCGGTCACGGTGGTGCCGTAGTCGACTGTCAGGGCCGCGCCGCTGATCCCCCCGCCGGACTGGCTCGTGCTCGTCGCGGTGGCTCCGAGCACTGTCAGCACCTCGCTGCCGCATGGGCTCGTCGAGGGCTCGTGCGCGGAGTCGCCGCTGTAGCTTGCCTGCCACCAGTATTTCCCGGGCGGGAGCGTGATCGCCGCGGAGGACCCGGCCGCACCGCCCGACACGCCGGCGGACCCGGCGGATGTGGCTGCACCGGTGCAGCTCGGGTTGCTGAACGCGTCGTAGGTCACGGAGCCCGTGGCGCTGGAGCCCCCGCCACCTCCGACTGTGGCCGTGTCGGCCACGGTCGTGCCCTGCGGGACGGTGATCGATGCCCCGCCCTGACCTCCACCGGTCAGACTGGTCGAGAGGATCGTGTTGACCGTGAGGTCGGCTACCTCGTCTCCGTGTTCGTCCCTGTAGGTCAGCCAGCCCCGCCCGTCGCTTGCGACGGCAAGGCGCGGCGGGCCTTCGAATCCGCCTTCCGCGAGCGCGACTTCCCTTTCGCCGTGGAAGCTCGCGCCCCCGTCCGTGGATTCCTCGAGGTGGAGTGAGATGTTCCCGCCGCTGGACTCCGGCCAGACGACGTACAGGTAACCCGTTTCGGGGTTCTCGTAGATGCCGACCGCGGAGCCTTCCGTGCCCACGTCGCCGGCGATCTGCGCGGGCGCTTCAAAGGTGTCGTTCGCTTCGTCGAATTTCCTTAGTTCGAGCACCCCGGTGCCTGATCCCGCCGAGAACCTCGAGGACAGCATGAAGAGCCCGGAGCGGCCGCTTGCCAGACGCGGTGCCTGACCTTCACCGACGGTGGTCGGTGCGGTCCAGTTCGCCTGCGTGTCGGTCGGGCTTCCTTTGTTCGCGAAGAAAGCGACTTCGAAGTGGTCTTCTGCGTTTTCGTGGACGAATGCCTCTACCGGGAGCTGTGATCCCGTCGTGAAGCCCAGGCTCCCTCCATAGATGTAGAACCACGGCGCTGAGAAGCCGAAGTCGGCCGGGGATTTCAGCAGGTTGCCGACTTCGCCGAACGCCAGCCCGGCGTTGGTCGATGCGACATCGAAGTAGTCGGAGGTCGGTTCTTTTTCGCTCGCGGTTCGCTTCGGGTTGAGCAGCACGTCGTCGATGCCGGTCTTGCCCCCGTAGCTGCCCGATTTCACCGGGCTCGAGAAGCTCGCTCCACCATTGGTCGACGTCCAGATGAGCGTGTCGCTCGGTATGACGCCGTAGCGTGGCCCGACGACATATACGACGCCGGGCCTTGTGCCAAGCACGGCGTAGGCCTGCGTGACGCCTTCGTCGCCAGAGGTGCCAGGGCTGGGCAACGGCAGCACGATCGGGGATGTGCAGGTACCACCCCGCGGGATTCTGCAGAACAGCGTGATGTCGGCTTCGCCGCTGTTCGCCGGCTTGCGCTCCCAGGCGACGTAGGCCGTACCGGCGGATTCCGTCACCGGAACCGCGCCGATTTCGGGGTTCCCCTCCAGGGTGAAGAGATTGTTCGCCGATGCGGCCGGCGCCGAGATCGCGACCACCGCCCAGGCTGCCATGACCGCGGCGGGCAACAACCGCGCCCGCGCGAAGATTCCAATTCCACCCGAGCTCAACCGCATCGTGCCCCTTTTCCGTGAGTGAGACGCCCTAGCGACGCCCCCGCTTGTCGGCCTAGAACCTACAGGTCGCGCAGACGGGTAGCCGTGACAGAGGACACACATACGGGCGAACCACGCATGGGATTTCCGCACCCTCGGCCGCGCGTCGTGTGCCGGCTCGATGGGGCGCCCTTGCGAGTCCGTAACGGGAGAACCCTTGCAGTGCCCTTAGAATGGGCGCATGGAGGGTTCGATGGCAGAGACAGGCGCGCGCAGCTGGCTGCGCTGCTACCGCTGCTGGTCGCAGGACCTGGAGGTCCAGGTCCATTACGAGGGCATCCACAAGATCGACCCTCAGACCGGCGAGCGCGCCGAAGTCGTGGACGAGCTGCAGGAGGCCGTCGTGCAGTGCCTGGACTGCATGCACGACCAGCCGCACCTCGGTTTCACCAACGGCCGGGTCGAGCCGATCGAGGACCGCTGGGAACGGATGATCGCGGGCACCCCATGGGTCGCCTCGTGCACCGTGACGGTCGATGCGGAGGACGTGGAGAGCTGCTCGGGGCCGGAGGCCGGGGACCAGCTCTCGTTCGCGGCGTTCGGCGACCACGGCGTCCGCGAGTTCTTCACGCATGTCCGCTTCCACAAGCACGAAGACGACACGCGGATCATCGTGCACCTCCTCGTCGAGCTCTACGCCCGCTCGCTGGAGGAGGCGACCGAGGTGCTGGAGTCCGCGGCCCGCGGGTCGCTGACGATCACCTCACTCGCCGAGGAGTCAAGGCCGCCGGCGGCCGCCGGCGAGAGCCACGGGCACGAGTAGTCGGAGCTCGGCCGGGCCGCGGCTCCCGCGGCCCACGTTCCCCCGGCCGGGCCGGGGGCTGCTCCTCAGCCCAGGCGCTCCTGCAGCGCGTCGAGCTGGCGTGTGATCTCCGCAGGCAGGTTGTCGAATTTCGAGAGGTACTCGCGGAACTGGGGCAGCTGGGCCTTCCACTCCTCCACGTCGACGCGCAGGAGCTCGGCCATGTCCTCATCGGAGACGTTCAGCCCGTTGGTGTCGATGCCCTCGCCGCCGACGGGCGGGATCACGCCGATCGGGGTCTCTCGGCCTGCGCCATGTCCTGCGCAGCGGGCGAAGACCCATGCGAGCACGCGGGAGTTCTCGCCGTAGCCGGGCCACAGGAAGCGGCCGTTCTCGTCCTTGCGGAACCAGTTGACGTAGAAGATCTTCGGCAGGACAGCCCCCTCGCGACGGCCCATCTTCAGCCAGTGCGCGAAGTAGTCGGCCATGTTGTAGCCGCAGAACGGCAGCATCGCGAACGGGTCGAAGCGAAGCTCGCCGACGGTTCCGGCTGCGGCCGCGGTCTTCTCAGAGCTCATCACCGAACCGAGGAACACGCCGTGCTCCCAGTCGGTGGCCTCCGTCACGAGCGGCACGACCGTCGAGCGGCGCCCGCCGAACAGCATGGCGTCGATCGGCACGCCCGTCGGGTCCTCCCACTCGGGCGCGATCGCGGGGTCCTGCGCGGCGGGTGTCGTGAAACGCGCGTTCGGGTGTGCGGAGGGGGTGTCCGAGTCGGGCGTCCAGTCGTTGCCGTGCCAGTCGATCAGGTGCGCGGGCGTCTCCTTCGTCAGCCCCTCCCACCAGATGTCTCCGTCGTCGGTCTTGGCGCAGTTGGTGAAGATCGTGTTGCTCTCGATCGTCCTGATCGCGTTTGGGTTGGTCTCCTCGCCGGTTCCGGGGGCCACGCCGAAGAAGCCTGCCTCGGGGTTGATCGCGTAGAGGCGCCCATCCTCGTGGAACTTCATCCACGCGATGTCATCGCCGATCGTCTCGACCGTCCAGCCCTCGAGCGTCGGTATCAGCATGGCGAGGTTCGTCTTGCCGCACGCGCTCGGGAAGGCCGCCGCGATGAACTTGACCTCGCCCTCGGGGGACGTGAGCTTGAGGATCAGCATGTGCTCGGCGAGCCAGCCCTCGTCGCGGGCCATGACCGACGCGATCCGCAGCGCGAAGCACTTCTTGCCCAGCAGCGCGTTGCCGCCGTAGCCGGAGCCGTAGGACCAGATCTCGCGCGTCGAGGGGAAATGCACGATGTACTTGTTCTCCGCGTTGCACGGCCACGGGACGTCGCTCTGGCCGTCGGCGAGCGGCATGCCGACCGAGTGCAGACACGGCACGAACTCGCCGCTGTCGCCGAGGACGTCGAGTGCGCCCTGCCCCATCCGGGTCATGATCCTCATGCTCACCGCCACATACACGGAGTCGGTGAGCTGCACGCCGACGTAGCTTTTGTCGGACCCGAGGGGACCCATCGAGAACGGCACGACGTACAGCGTGCGCCCCCGCATCGAACCGGCGAACAGGTCGGTCAGCTTGGCGCGCATCTCCGCCGGGTCGCTCCAGTTGTTCGTCGGGCCAGCTTCGGCCTCGGTGTCCGAGCAGATGAAGGTCCGGTCCTCGACGCGGGCGACGTCGCCCGGATCCGAGAGCGCCAGGTAGGAGTTCGGGCGCTTGGCCTCCGAGAGCTTCTCGAAGGTGCCTGCGTCGACGAGCGTCTGGCAGAGGTCGTCGTACTCCTCAGCGGATCCGTCGCACCAGTGGATGCCGGCCGGTTCGGTGAGAGCTGCAACCTCCTCGACCCATGCCAGCAGTCGGTCATTCTTGGTTGGGGCGGGAACGGTGGTGCTCATCTCAGGCGGCTCCTCGGTTGGCGGGCATGTTCGGCGAGCGCGCATGGGCGCTGCGGCCGGGCCAGGACTGGCTCCGGGAAACAGAAAACGCCCACAACGGGCGACCAGGAAAGCCTACAGCAACGCGCAAGCCTCCCTGATCGGGTTTTCCCGCAGGACCTACGCCGAAGGTCCCGGATTGCGCCTGGGGACGAGTACCAGACGCTTGAACTCCGCCACCAGCACGCCGTCCTGGTTCAGGACCCGGGTGTGGACCTTCACGGTGCCTCGGTCGGGCTTGGACTTGGACTCTTTCTTCTCGAGTACCTCGGACTCGCAGAAGAGCGTGTCGCCATGAAAGACGGGGGCCGGGTGCTTGAGCTCTTCGGTCGCTAGGTTCGCGATCGCCTTGCCGCTGACGTCGCTGACGGACATGCCCAGTGCGAGCGAGTAGACGAGCGGACCGACGACGACGTTGCGCCCCTGCTGCGATTTGGCGGCGTACACGTCGTTCAGGTGCAGCGGGTGGTGGTTCATCGTGATGAGGCAGAACAGATGGTCGTCGGACTCCGTGACGGTCTTTGCCGGCCAGTGCTTGTAGACGTCGCCGACCTCGAACTCCTCCAGGTAGCGGCCGTAGGGGTGGGCGCCGCTCGCCTCGCGCTCGGCCTGCTCTGTCTCGACGGAATGGGTCTCGCTCATGGCTCTCCTTGGCTGATTTGCGGGCCAGACTCTAGATGGTCGCCGCGCCTTCGCCGTCCGCCGTCGATACCGTTCAGGCTCCAGACGACACAGGAGAGCCCACTTGCGCAACCCCCGAGACTTCCTCAAGCCCCTTGCGATCGGCGCCCCCGAGCCGGCCCGCGAGATCCCGTTCAAACCGTCGCGAATGATCCATTTCCTGGACTTCTCGAACGAGAAGATGGTCGCGAAGGTGCCTGACATCGCCCCGACCGTCGACATCCTTCTCGGCAACCTCGAGGACGCGGTCCCCGTCGACCGCAAGCTCGCCGCGAGGGCGGGCCTGATCAAGGTGGGGCGGGACATCGACCTCGGCGACACGCAGCTCTGGACGCGCGTGAACGAGCTCGCCTCCCCCTGGGTGCTGGACGATCTGACCGAACTCGTGGGCGAGATCGGGCACAAGCTCGACGTGATCATGGTCCCGAAGGTCGAGGGCCCGTGGGACATCCACTACGTGGACCGCCTCCTCGCCCAGCTCGAGGCGAAGGCGGGCCTTGACCGGCCGATCCTCATACACGCGATCCTCGAGACCGCGCAGGGCGTGGCGAACCTCGAGGAGATCGCTTGCGCCTCCCCGCGGATCCAGGGCATGAGCTTCGGCCCGGCGGACCTTGCGGCGTCGAGGCGGATGAAGACGACACGCGTCGGCGGCGGGCACCCCGGCTACCGGACGATCGCCGACCCGGACGCAAATGACCCCGAGGCACCGCGCCCCAGCTACCAGCAGGACCCGTGGCACTACTCGATCGCCCGCATGGTGGACGCGTGCACGTCGGTCGGTGCGCTGCCGTTCTATGGCCCGTACGGCGACATCCGCGACCTCGAGGGCTGCGAGACGCAGTTCCGCGCGTCCTTCCTGCTCGGCTGCGTCGGCGCGTGGTCGCTGCACCCGGCCCAGATCGCGATCGCCAAGAAGGTCTACTCACCCGACCCGGACGAGGTCGCCTTCGCGAAAAAGGTCATCGAGGCGATCCCGGACGGCCGCGGCGTGCACATGATCGACGGCAAGATGCAGGACGACGCCACCTGGAAGCAGTGCAAGGTGATGGTCAACCTCGCGGAAATGCTCGCCAAGAAGGACCCGGAGCTGGCCGAGGCCTACGGGCTCTGACCGTGCGCGCTGTGCTCATGGAGATCCCGGCGGGGCGGGCGAAGCCGCCACGGCGCCCGAGTGCAGCCGTTCGGCTCGCCGGGCGACGCCCAGGCAGCGAGTCCCGGTAGGCTTCCGCGCCGCATGAGATTCTTCGAGTTCGAGGCCCGCGAGGTCGTCAAGCGCGCCGGCATCCCCGTCACCGACTTCGGTTTCACCACCGACCCAGCCGAGGCCAGGCAGATAGCCGAGCGCATCGGCGGCCCGACGGTGATCAAGTCGCAGGTGCTCACCGGCGGCCGGATGAAGGCCGGCGGAGTCAAGTTCGCGGACACACCGGCGCAGGCCGAGGAGTACGCCCGCGACATCCTCGCGCTCGAGATCAACGGCCACATGCCGCGCGGCGTGCTGGTCGACCCGAAGGCCGAGGTCGAGCAGGAGTACTACGCCGGCGTGGTCTGGGACGGCATCCGCAAGCAGCCCGTGATCATCTTCTCCCCCGTCGGCGGCATCGACATCGAGCAGGTCGCCGAGGAGCAGCCCGACAAGGTGGGCCGCCGCCACTTCTCGAACATCCTGCCGCTCAGCGACTTCCAGGCGAAGGAGGTCATCGCGTCCACGGGTGTCACGGGCTCAGCTCTCAACAAGCTCGTCCCGATCGTCACGCGCCTGGCCAGGCTGTTCGTCGAGAACGACATGATCCTCGCGGAGATCAACCCTCTCGGGCGCCTGGCAGATGGCTCGTTCGTCGCCCTGGACGCTCACATGGACATGGAGAACGAGGCCCGCGGCCGCCACCGCAAGCTCCTCGCCGACCTCGGCGTCGGCGACCAGGAGACACGGCAGGCACGCGAGGCGACGCCGTTCGAGCTCGCCGGCGAGGAGGTCGACGCCCAGGATCACCGCGGGGTCGCCGGCAACGTCACCGAGTTCGACGGCAACCTAGGCCTGGTCATCGGCGCGGGCGGAGGGTCCCTCACCCTGTTCGACGCGGTCCGCGCGCACGGCGGCAGCCCCGCGAACTACTGCGAGATCGGCGGCAACCCGTCCGTCGCGAAGGCCTGCGGGCTCGCGAAGCTCGTCCTGCAGAAGCCCGGCGTGGACAAGATCGCCGTGATGATGTCGATCGTCTCCAACACCCGCGTGGACATCGTCGCCCGCGGCGTGATCAAAGCCTGCATAGAGCTCGGCTACGACCCGTCGGAGAAGATCGCGATCTTCCGCATCCCCGGCGCCTGGGAGGAGGAGGGCTTCAAGATCCTCGACAAGTACGGCGTCGACTACGCGGATCGTTCGGTGTCCCTCAACGAGGCAGCCCGCCGCGCCGTAGAGAAGATCGGAGGGCAGGCCGCCTGATGTCCATCCTGATCGACGCACAGACGACCTTCATCGTGCAGGGCATCACGGGCCGCGAGGCGGTGAACCTGACCCGAGAGTGCCTGGACTACGGGGCGGGAGCCAAGATCGTCGGCGGTGTCACGCCGGGTCGTCTCGGCCGCGAGGTCCACGGCGTCCCAGTCTTCGACACGGTCGCGCAGGCCGTCGCGCACCACGGCAGCCCGATCGACGGGTCCGTCGTCACGGTCCCCCCCGCGTTCACGAAGGACGCCGTGTTCGAGGCGATCGAGAACGGCGTGAAGCTCGTCGTGATCGTCACCGAGCGGATCCCGCGGCGCGACGTCGCGGAGATGGTCGAGCTCGCGACGCTGCGCGGCGCCAGGATCATCGGACCGAACTGCCTCGGCATCATCGTGCCCGACGTCGTGAAGATGGGAGGGATCGGGGGGCCCGCGAAAAACGCAGCGCAGGCCTACACCCCCGGCCCGATCGGCGTCATCTCCCGCTCAGGGGGCATGACGACCGAGATGTCCTCGACGCTGAAGGCTGCCGGCCTCGGCCAGTCGACGGCGGTCTCGATCGGCGGCGACGCGATCATCGGCTCGAGCTACGCCGAGCTGATGCCGCTCTTTGAGGCGGACGAGCAGACGAAGGGCATCGTTATCTACACCGAGCCGGGCGGCCGCATGGAGGCCGAGCTCGCGCGCTGGGTGACCGAGAATGACTCGCGCCTGCCGATCGTGGCGTTCATGGCGGGCCGCTTCATGGACGAGATGCCCGGCATGAGCTTCGGCCACGCAGGGACCATCGTCGAAGGCAAGGAGGACACGGCCTCCGAGAAGATCACCCGCCTGGCCCAGGCGGGGATCACGGTCGCCGAGCGCATCGAGGACATCCCCGAGATGATCCGCGCGAAGATCGCCGAGAGGAGCCCCTCGTGAGGAAGGACGGCATCTTCATAGCGGTGCAGGTCGATGATGCTGTCGCCTCCGACGCGGCTCTCGCGGCAAAGCTCGCCGAGGTGTGCCCCGTTGACATCTTCGCCGTGTCCGGCGGCAGGCTGGAGATCGTCGAGAAGAACATCGACGAGTGCGTCCTGTGCCGTCTGTGCCTCGACGCGGTGCCCGAGGGTGTGCACGTGCTGAAGCTCTACGAGGACGGCGCGTCGCTCTGAGCGTCGGGCCCCGCCGCTCGGGGCCTACCGCACGAGGACGCCTGGCGTTATCGTGAACGCAGGCCGATGAACGAAAACTTCTCACTCGTCGTCATGTGTCTGTTCCTGCTCGCGTCGCTGGTGTTCCTGGCCGAGCAGATCACGGCCTACCACTAGCCCGGCACACGCGAGGGCTACATGCGCGAGGCTGCCTCCCGCATGAGCTGTATGAGGGAGACGTTCCCGTGGGTTTCGATGGTGACGTAGGCGTTGAGCACCTGAACCCAGCCGTAGCCTTCTTCGCCGTCGTAGCCGAATTCGGCGCGGTTGCCGATGCCGTGTGCGATGTGACGGGGAAACCTCGACGGATAGACCTTGTCCTTGCGGCCCTTTCGCAGCGCGGGAAGGATTTTCGTGACCTGCGGTCCCGTTTCGACGCCCAGCGACACGGTCGCGAGCCGGTAGCAGCCGCCGGGTGGTGATTCGAGTCCCAGCCGCAGGACGTTGGCGAGGCATTCTCCGCCGAGCCCACCGTTCGTGAACGACATCGGCGCGCCGCCACTCTCGGTCAGCGCGCCGTATTTGCATTCCCCGCTCGACAGTGCGGAGTCATGGCCGAGGTGGAGCACCATCGGGGGCGCAACTTCTTCCAGGTCGTCCTGGAAGTCCGATGCCGGGAGCACGTAGTTGCATTTCTCGGACAGCGGGACGAGGTGGGTCTCAGTTCGCGCGGACGCATCCGCCGCGTACGCGGCTCCGTACGCAAGAACCAGCAGCAAAATCGTCAGTGCACCGCTCCGCTTGACCATCGTGAATCGCCCCCTTGCTGGTTCACCCGAACGCCGGCAGCCGTCCGGTCACTTGGCGCTCGAGCCGGTCCCGGTGGTTGCCGTGGGGTTCAACCTACACCGTCGCCCCCCGGGTTGCTCGAAGCGATGGACCGGTGTTCGCCGTATCACCGCCGGCCGGTGTCAGTCGTGTTTGCGGGCCCTGCGCGTGTGTTCGCGCTCCTGCTGGCGTTCGACGACGTTGGCGATCAGCTTGGTGAACTGCTCGGGACCGGAAGCCTTCGCCTGGCCGTAGGTGAACGCCTCGACCCAGTCGGGCACCTTGCCCTCCTTCGCCATCACGTTGAAGAACTCGCGCCGCATGTCAACGCGAATGCGGGCATCCGGCGCATCTCCCTTGCTGACCTTTATGCCCGGCATCTCCAGGCGGTACTGCTGCACGTCGCCGCGGCCGCGCAGGTCCACCGCGACGACGAGCTTGATCGGCTCAAGCGCCGGTACTTCCTCGATGAACCTGCGGGTGGCAAGCTCTATCAGGGCCTTCGCATCCTCGGCCATTCGCTAATCCCCTCCGGGCCGCCGCAGCGGCCCCGGTCGCCGGCGTGTCAGATCTTGTGACGCTGCAGGAGCTTGCGGCCGATCACCATGCGCTGGATCTCTGAGGTTCCCTCGCCGATCAGCAGCAGCGGCGCGTCCCTGTAGAGGCGCTCGATCTCGTACTCCTTCGAGTAGCCGTAGCCGCCGTGGATCCGGAAGGACTCCTCGACACAGAAGCGGCCCGCCTCGGAGGCGAACAGCTTGGCCATCCCGGCCTCGAGGTCCGAGCGCTCGCCTGCGTCCTTCAGGCGCGCGGCCCTCATCGTCAGCAGCCGGGCGGCCTCGACCTGGGTCGCCATGTCGGCGAGCTTGAACTGGATCGCCTGGTGCTCGGCGATCGGCTTGCCGAATGTGCGGCGCTCCTGCGAGTAGCGCAGAGCGAGCTCCAGCGCGCGCTGGGCGATGCCGACACCGCGTGCGGCCACGTTGACCCGCCCGACCTCGAGCGCGTCCATCATCTGCGAGAAGCCGTGGTTAAGGCCGGCCTCCTCGCCGCCGAGGATGTTCTCGGCGGGGCAGCGGTAGCCGTCGAACACGAGCTCGGTCGACTCGACGCCCTTGTAGCCGAGCTTCTTGATCTTCGGCGGGACGATGAGCCCCGCGTACTCGCCGGTGTTCTTTTCGGCACCCGGCTCCTTCTCGGCGATGAAGCAGGTGAAGCCCTTGTGCCGGGGGTCGGCGTCGGGGTCGGTCTTGACGAGGACGAAGACGAGCGATGACAGCAGGCCGTTCGTGACCCACATCTTCTGGCCGTTGATCTCGTACTTGCCGTCCTCGCCCTTCTTTGCGGACGTTTTGATCGCCTGGACGTCCGATCCGAGCTCGGGCTCGGAGAGCGAGAAGGCGGCGCGCATCTCGCCGGTCGCCATCCGCGGCAGGTACTTCTGTTTCTGCTCGTCGCTGCCGAACTTCATCAGTAGGTAGCAGCCGATGAAATGGGTGTTGATGACGCCGGATATCGAGATCCAGCCTCGCGAGAGCTCTTCCACGATCATCGTGTAGGTCGTGAGGTCCAGGCCCATCCCGCCGTACTCCTCGGGGATCGTCACCCCGAACAGGCCGAGCTCCTTCATCTGCTCCACGATCGGCTCGGGGAAGAGATCCTCGTGGTCGTAGTGCTCTGCGTTGGGCAGGATCTGCTCGTCGACGAACTGGTGCACCATCTCGGTGATCGCCCTCTGCTCGTCGGTCTTCTCGATGTACGGGACGGCGGCTACGGCCATAGTGGGTGACGCTCCAGGTCGGGGATGGTCTGCTCTCGCGGTATGCCCCAGAGGATACCTGCGCCCGGCGTATCGGCGACCGTCGCGCGCGCTGGTAGCCTCCCCCGCCTGCTGAGGCACGGTCGAGCGACATCCCCGCGGGAGAGAGGTTGAACTTCGCCTCCGATGTGCTGGCCGCGGCGCCCGCAGAGCGCTTGGCGCTCGTCGAGCTGGCGCGGGACGGCACGCGGCGCGAGTGGACGTTCGGCGAGGTCCGGGACCGCTCGGCGGCGTTCGCCGGCCACCTGCAGGAGCTCGGTGTCCGGCGCGGCGACGTCGTCATGACGTTGATCGGCAACCGGCCGGAGTGGGTGCTGAGCATGCTCGCGTGCTTCCACGTCGGCGCCGTCGTGCTGCCGTGCACCGAGCAGCTGCGCGCGAAGGACCTGCGCCTGCGCATAGATGTCGCCGGGCCGGCGGTGATAATCGCGGATGAGCGCAACCGCACCGAGCTGCAGGCAGCCTGCGGGGAGCTCGCGGGCCCATCGCCGCTGCTGCTGTACGTGCCGGACGAGGACATGTTCCATGCCGCTCCGGCACAGGCCGCAGACCTGAGCGACGGCGACCCCTGTCTGATCACGTTCACGAGCGGCACCGCCGGCGAGCCGAAGGCCGTCGTGCACGGACAGCGCTACCTGCAGGGCCAGCGTGTCCAGGCGAGCCGCTGGCTCGGGGCGCGCGAGGGCGAGCTCGTGTGGTGTACCGCGGCCAGCGGGTGGTCGAAGTCCGCCCGCAACGTGTTCATCGCCCCCTGGCTGCTGGGTGCGCCCGCGCTCCTTCACGACGCGCGCTTTGACCCTCATGAGCGTGTCGAGCTGCTGGAGCGCGAACGCGTCGGTGTCCTGTGCATGGCGCCGACCGAGTACCGCGTGATCGCAAAGCGCGTGGAGCTGCGCGCGTTTCCCGGCCTGCGCGGGATGGTGGCCGCCGGCGAGGCTCTCAACCCCGAGGTCCTGCATGTCTGGAGCCAGGCCACTGGGCTGCAGATCCGCGACGGCTACGGGCAGACCGAGACCGGTCAGCTGACAGGCGCCCCCCTGGACCAGCCGGCCCGCGCCGGGTCGATGGGCCGCCCGCTGCCGGGGATGGGCCTCAGCGTCCAGGACGGGGAGCTGGTCGTGGACCCCGCCGGCGTGCCCACGTTCTTTCTGGGCTACCTGCACGAGCATGTGCGGCGCGACGGGACACGCTGGGTCATCGAGGACCGCCGGGCCGGCGGACCGTGGCACACCGGCGACCGCGTCACCGCCGACGAGGACGGCTGGCTGTACTTCGTGGGGCGAAGCGATGATGTGATCGTCTCGGCCGGCTACCGGATCGGTCCGTTCGAGGTCGAGTCGGCGCTCGTCTCGCACCCCGCGGTGGCGGAGGCCGCGGCGGTCGCCGCACCCGATGAGGAGCGCGGCTCCGTCGTGCGGGCGGTCGTCGTTCTGAAGGACCCCGAACGTGCGCCCTCGGCGGAGCTGGTGCGCGAACTGCAGGACCATGTCAAGCACGAGACCGCGCCCTACAAGTACCCGCGCATCATCGATTTCGCAGCCGAGCTGCCGAAGACCGCGAGCGGGAAGATCAGGCGCGCGGAGCTACGGGGCGCAGACTAGAGGGCGACGATCGCGTCGATCTCGACCTGCGCGCCGCGCGGCAGAGCGGCAACGCCGACCGCAACGCGGGCGGGCGGGTCCTGCGGGAAGAACGACCCGTAGACCTCGTTCACCTCCGCGAACGCACCGAGATCCGTCATGTAGACCGTCAGGCGGACCGCACGCGACAGGTCGGCCCCGGCGGCCTCGCACACCGCGGTGAGGTTCTCCAGGCACCTGCGCGCCTGCTCGGCGGCGTTCTCGCCCACGATCTCGCCGCTCACGGGATCCAGAGGTATCTGCCCGGAGCACACCAGCAGGTCGCCCGCGCGGACGGCGTGGCTGTACGGCCCGATCGCCGGCGGGGCGCCGGGCGCGTCGACGGTTTCGCGGTCCGAGCCCATGGGCGGACACTACCGCGAGAGCACTCGCTGTGGACGCGCGGCAACCGGCGGACGCGCGCCGGCCGGCAGGTATGCTCGAAACTCATGCGGCTGCGCGCCCTAGTCCCGCTGATCGCCGTGCTCGGGTTCGTGCTGACCCTCGGGGCCGCCGGGGCCTCCGCGTCATCCGGGCTGACGTTCATCCCGTGTCCCCACAGCACCGAATACTCGTGCGCGTCCCTGTCGGTACCGCTCGACCGCACGGGCGCCGTGCCGGGCACACTCGCGCTCAGCGTCGAGCGCCGCCTCGCGGGCTCCACCCCCTCGAAGGACGCCGTGGTCGCACTCGCGGGCGGCCCTGGACAGGCCGCGCTGCCGCTCGCCGAATACATCCCGAAGGCGATCGCGTCCGCGCTCGGCACACGGGACCTGCTCCTGTTCGACCAGCGCGGCACGGGCACGTCCGATCCGCTCGCGTGCTCGGCGCTCGAACGCTTCAGCAACCAGCCCGTCAATCGCCTGTTCGAACAGTGCGCCCAGCAGATCGGGCAGGCCCGCGGCTCGTTCACGACCGCCGAATCGGTGAACGACATCGAGGACCTGCGGCGCGCGGGGGGCTACGAAAAGCTCGTCCTGTACGGCACCTCGTACGGAACGAAGGTGGCTCTGGAGTACGCAGAACGCTATCCGCAGAACGTCGAGGCGATGGTGCTCGACTCCGTCGTCCCGCCCAACGGCTGGGAACCGTTCCACCTCTCCTCGTTCACCGCGATCACGCCGGTCATGCAGGAGCTCTGCTCCGCGGGGGCGTGCGCCGGCATCACGGGCAACCCCATCGCTGACCTGGCGAGCCTGAACGCGCGCCTGGAAAAGCATCCCCTCAGCGGCTCTGTCTACAACGGCGCGGGCAGGCGGCGCACGAGCACGCTCTCCAGCGACGGTCTGCTCAACATCCTCGAGGCGGGCGACCTGAACCCCGCACTGCGGGCTCTCCTGCCGGCCGCGGTCCGCTCCGCCCTGGACGGGGACGCCGGGCCGCTGCTCAGGCTGCACCTGCTCTCCGAGGGCCTGATCCCGAACCTCCCGACCGAAAGCGGCGTCGACAGCGAAGAAGGGGAATCCTCCGGCGACGTCGACGAAGTCCTGTACTGGACGACCATCTGCGAGGAGAGCCCGTTCCCGTGGTCGCGCACGGGTACCGAAGCGGCCCGGCTCGCCGAAGCGCACGGATTCATCAACAGCCAGCCGGCGTCGGCGTTCTATCCCTTCAGCGCGGCGACGGCGTTCACCGACAGCCCAGCCTCCGAGTGCGCGGCGTGGCCGGATGCCTCCGCCGCACCCGCGGCCCAGCGACCGCTGCCGGATGTGCCCACGCTGATCCTCTCCGGCGAGCAGGACCTGCGCACCCCGACCTCGGGCGCACGCCAGGTAGCGGCGCTGATACCCGACGCGCAGCTGCTGCTCGTCCCGTTCACGGGGCACTCCGTCATCGGGAGCGACCTCAGCGGCTGCGCGGCGAAGGCGGTGTCGGCGTTCTTCTCCGGCACGGCGGTGGCGGCATGCGCGGCGACCCGGAACGATTTCGCGCCGACACCCCTCGCGCCGCGCACGCTCGCGCGGGTGCGAGCCCCCTCCCGGCTTGGCGGCAGACCCGGCAGGACCCTCGCGGCGGTGCTCGACACGATCGTCGATCTCGCGCGGCAGGTGGTCGGTGCGACGCTCGAGTACGACGCGCAGCTCCCGTCCGGATCGAGCTTCGGCGGTCTGCGCGGCGGCTATGCAGACCTCACCGTGTCCGCGCTGGTGCTGCACGGCTACCAGTTCGTTCCCGGGGTCGCCGTCACCGGGACGCTGCCCGTGCGCGACGGCGGGCTCGGGGCGGGCACCCTCCGGATCTCCGGCGGCCAGTCCTCCAGGGGCACGGTGAGGATCAGCGCAGGCGCCACGAGGGTGTCGGGGACGCTCGGCGGGCGCCGTTTCAGCATCGCGGTGGTCAAGGGCAGGCTCGCCTCCGCCGGATCCGGCTGGCCGACGCTCGCCCAGCTCGGCGCCCTGCTCGGCCATTCCAGGCTGGCAGGCGGGACGCCGCGGCTACGCTGAACGCGTGGCGAACGCGCTCGCGAACGAGACCTCCCCCTACCTCCGACAGCACGCCGGCAATCCAGTCGACTGGCTTCCGTGGGGTGAGCTCGCATTCGCCCGAGCGCGCGAGCTCGACAGGCCCATGCTCGTGTCGATCGGCTACTCCTCGTGCCACTGGTGCCATGTGATGGAGCGCGAGTCGTTCGAGGACCCCGACACGGCGCGGCTGATGAACGAGTCGTTCGTGTGCGTGAAGGTCGACCGCGAGGAGCGCCCCGACGTCGATGCCCTGTACATGGAGGCCGTGCAGGGGATGACGGGAGCGGGCGGCTGGCCGCTGAACGTGTTCCTCACACCCGAGCAGATCCCCTTCTACGGCGGCACCTACTACCCGCCGCAGGCTCGCCACGGGATGCCCTCGTGGAGCGACGTGCTGCGGGCGATCGCCGGTACATGGGCCGAGAACGGCGATGAGATCCGCGCCGGCGGGGAGCAGCTGCGCGAGCGCCTGACAGGCGGAGCGCGCCTTCAGCCATCAGCGAATCCGCCGACCGCGCAGGAGCTCGAGAGCGCGGTCGCGGTGCTGAGCGAGAGCTTCGACGCCGTCAACGGCGGTTTCGGACGGGCGCCCAAGTTCCCTCAGGTGCCCGTGATCGAGTTCCTGCTCGCGCATGGCGAGAGCGCGATGTCGGTGGAGAGCCTGCGTGGAATGGCCTCCGGCGGGATCCACGACCAGGTCGGCGGCGGCTTCGCCCGCTACAGCGTCGACGCCGAGTGGACGGTGCCGCATTTCGAGAAGATGCTCTACGACAACGCGCTGCTCGCGCGTGCGTGCCTGCACGGATGGCAGGCGTCCGGGGACAGCGACCTGCGCGAGGCGTGCGTCGACACGCTCGAGTGGGCACTGCGCGAGATGCGCGGACCGGAGGGAGCGTTCTACAGCGCCCTGGACGCCGACTCCGAGGGCGTCGAGGGCCGGTACTACGTGTGGACCGTCGCGGAGCTCGAGCACGTCCTCGGAGACGACGCGCCGCAGGCGATCGCATGGCTGGGAGCGAGCGAGGAGGGCAACTTCGTCGACCCCCACCACCCGCAGCCGGGTCTGAACGTTCTGCAGGACCGTGGACCGCGCCCGGACCGGGCGACGCGGGAGCGCATCCGCGGGACCCTCGCGCGGGCTCGCGGGCAGCGCGTTCGCCCTGCGCTCGACGACAAGCGGCTGACCAGCTGGAACTCCCTGATGGTCGCTGCCCTGGCCGACACGGGCGCCGGCCTCGACGAGCCGCGCTACATGGACGCCGCCAGGGAGTGCGCCGAGTTCCTGCTCGGCGAGATGAGGGGACCGGACGGGCGGCTGCTGCGCACCTACAGCCAGGGGCACGCGACGATCCCCGCGTTCCTGGAGGACCACGCCTTCCTGCTCGAGGCGCTGCTGGTGCTGTTCGAAACGAGCTGCGAGGAGCGTTGGTTCCTGGAGGCCGTCAGGCTGGCCGACGAGATCATCGAGCGTTTCGCGGACCCTGAGCGAGGCGGCTTCTTCTCAACCGCCAGCGACGGGGAAGCCCTGATCGCGAGGCGCAAGGATCTGGAGGACTCGCCGATCCCGTCAGGGGCGTCGAGCGCAGCCGCCGGGCTGCTGCGCCTCGCTCAGCTCACGGGCGAGGCCCGCTACGAGCGCCACGCCGTGTCCGTCCTGATGCTGCTCCACGAGATCGCCGCGCGCCACCCGTCCTCGTTCGGGCATCTGCTGCAGGTCCAGCACTGGTACCTGTCGCCGGCGCGGCCGCTGGCGTGCCCTGTGCCGGCGCGTCCCGCCGCCTGAGCGGCCTACAGGATCGACAGGTAGCGGTCGAGCTCCCACTGCGTCACCTGCACGCGGTAGTCGTCCCACTCCTGCCGCTTGATCTCGACGTAACGGTTGAACATGTGCTCGCCGAGGGTTCGGAGCACGAGCTCCGACTGGGCGGTGAGCTCGATCGCCTGACCGAGGCTCTCCGGGAGCTGCTCGACACCCAGGCGCCGGCGCTCCTCACCGGAGAGGTGGTAGAGGTTCTTCTCCATCGGCTCGGGGAGCTCGTAGCCCTTCTCGATCCCCTCCAGGCCGGCCTGCAGCAGGACCGCGAACGTCAGGTACGGGTTGCATGCCGGGTCGGGGCAGCGCAGCTCCATCCGTGTCGCCTTCTCCCTTCCGGGGTGGTAGAGCGGGACGCGCACGAGCGCCGAGCGGTTGCGCCGCGACCACGCCACGTAGACGGGCGCCTCGAAGCCGGGGACGAGCCGCTTGTAGGAGTTCACCCACTGCGCGAAGATCGAGCAGATCTCGCGCGAGTGCTTGAGCTGTCCGGCGATGAACGCCTTGCCGACATCGGAGAGGAAATACTGGTCGTCGGGGTCGTAGAAGGCGTTCTTGCCGTCACGGAACAGGGACTGGTGCGTGTGCATCCCGGACCCGTTCTCGCCGTACAGCGGCTTCGGCATGAACGTGGCATGCCAGCCGTACTTCATCGCGTACTCCTTGACTGTGATCCGGTACGTCATGCAGTCGTCCGCCATCTTCATCGCGTCCGCATAGCGCATGTCGATCTCGTGCTGGGAGGGCCCGACCTCGTGGTGGGTGTACTCGACATGGATCCCGAGCTGCTCGAGTGCGAGCACCGTCTCGCGGCGGACGTCCGAGCCCGCGTCCAGGGTCGTCAGGTCGAAGTAGCCGCCTTCGTCGAGGACCTCCGTGGAGCGGGAGTCGCGGAACAGGAAGTACTCGAGCTCGGGCCCGACGTTGAAGGTCTCAAAGCCCATCGACCTCGCGCGCTCCACGGCACGGCGAAGGACATGCCGCGGGTCCCCCTCGTAAGGGGTCCGCTCGGGCGTGATCACGTCGCAGAACATCCTGCCGACGCCCTGCTCCTCCGGCCGCCACGGGAGCACCGCGAACGTGCTGGGGTCCGGCATCGCGATCATGTCGGACTCCTCGATCGCGTTGAAGCCCGTTATCGAGGAGCCGTCGAAGCCCATGCCCGCCTCGAACGCGTCGTCGAGCTCCGCCGCGTTTATCGAGAAGGACTTCAGCTGGCCCAGGATGTCCGTGAACCAGAAGCGGATGAAGCGGATCTCGTGCTCGAGGACGAGCGCCTTGACGTCCTCCGCTGTCTTCGGCTGGTCATTCATCGAGCCGGACCTTAGACGATGCTCGGCGAAGGGCGGTATCGACGTTTGGCCAAGATCGCGGCCGGGGCCGGCGCGCGACGCCGTGCCGCGTCAGTGGCCCGCCACGTGCGCGACGAAGTCGGCGATCTCTTCCGCTTCCTTGCCCTGGTAGAGCAGGGCGGGCATCTGCCCGAGGCCGCGGGCTCTTCCTTCGGCGATCGCGTTCAGCACCAGCGCCTTGCGGCCGCTGAACGTCGAGATGTCTTCGCCCACCCGCACATCGAGGTTGGGGCCCGTACGCCCGACGGCGTTGGCTGCTCCCAGCGTGTGGCAGACGGCGCAGGTATGCGCGAAAAGTTCGCGGCCTTTCTGTTCGGCGGCGTTCAGGTGCACGCCGCCGACGGCGACGCTCGCCTTGTGCGCTTTGTTGTCGGCGAGCACGAGGGCCGGCACCACGAGCCCGAAAGCGACCATCACGACGACCCACAGGGTCACGAGCCGGTGCCCGAGCTTGGATTCCGTGTACAGGCTCTCGCGTGCTCCTTTGGGCCCGCCGCGCATCGCGACGAAGAAGACGCCGAGGCCCAGCAGGGCCCAGAAGAGGACGATCACGATGACCATGCCCGCGGAAGATATCGGGTGAGCGCCCGGAACGGCCCACAGACGGCCGGCGGAACCCCGGTGAGAGCTCTCACACGTTTATCGAGCCCGAAGCTCCGGCGCTACTGTGTGTTGTAAGGCAAACCGTTGAGGAAGTGGGTTCTCCGCCGTGAACATCCTGCGCCGTCTCCCCCTGTCGAGGCTGCTGATCCTATGCGGCGTCGTCGTCGCGGCCGGGATCTCGATCACCGCGATCGCCTCCGCGCTGAGCGCCGGTCCCACCCCTGCGCCGAAGCCTCTCGCGCAGGCCGTCCACGACGCCCTCTCCGCGCCGCCGGTCCAGGGTGTGAGCGCGAGGGTCACGCTCACCAACCACCTCCTCGAAGGCGCGAACCTCGCGAGCGGAGGCGGCAAGGGAGGCGAAATCACCTCGAATCCCCTCGTTACGGGCGGTTCGGGCCGGCTCTGGATCGCAGCCGACGGGCGAGTGCGCCTCGAGCTGCAGGCCGAACAGGGCGACACAGAGGTGATCTCCGACGGGCACACCATCTCGATCTACGACGCAGCCTCCAACACCCTGTACCGCTACACGCCGACGGCGTCTGAAACCGGCTCCGGTTCCACGACCGCGCACGCGGGTTCCACCGGGCAGCCTCCGAGCGTGGCCCAGATCGAAAACGCCATTTCGCACATCGGCGCCCACGCCGACCTCTCGGGCGCCCAGCCGACCGACGTCGCGGGCCGTGCCGCCTACACGGTCCGCATCTCCCCGAAGGAAGGCGGGAGCCTGCTCGGCGGCGCCGAGCTGTCCTTCGACGCCGCAAACGGCGTTCCGCTGCGGGCCGCGATCTACTCCTCGACCAGCCCATCCCCGGTCATCGAACTCGCCGCAACGGAAGTCAGCTACGGACCCGTCGAAAGCTCGGTCTTCTCGTTCACGCCGCCGGCGAGCGCCAAGATCGTCCAGGTCGTGCCCCCGAGCAAGGCCTCGGCGGCGCACAAGAGCCCCCACAAGCACGCCGCGGGCGAGAAGCCGCAGCTGAGCTCGCACGGCAAGGGCCTTGCGACGATCGGCGTGCTCGAGACCAGGACCAAGTCCGGCAAGGCCTCGTCCTCCTCGGAGCTCGAAGGCCTGCCGAAGGTGCAGATCGGGTCGACGACGGCGACCGAGCTGCGCACGGCCCTCGGCACGATCCTGAGCTTCCAGCGCGCCGGCGTCACCTATGTGCTCGCCGGGTCGGTGACGCCGGCCGCCATCGAGGCGCTCGCACGAGGCCTCTAGCGTGAGCGAGCAGGCCCCGCCGGTCAAGGCGAGGGGTCTCGTCAAGCGCTACGACGACGTACTCGCCGTAGACCACATAGACCTGAACGTCCACACTGGCGACGTGTATGGCTTCCTCGGCCCCAACGGAGCCGGAAAGACCACGACGCTCAGGATGATCCTGGGGCTGATCACGCCGACGCAGGGAACCGCCGAGCTGTTCGGCCTTGACCCGATGCGCCACGGCGCGCGGGCGCTCGACGGTGTCGCCGGGTTCGTGGAGGCGCCACGCTTCTACCCGTATCTGACGGGCCGCAAGAACCTGGAACTCCTCGCCGCCCTCGACGGGGACGACGCACGCTCGAGGATCGATGATGTCCTTTCGACGGTCGAACTGAGCGCACGGGCGATCCATCGCGTCGGTGGCTACTCGCACGGTATGCGCCAGCGGCTCGGGATCGCCGCCGCGCTGCTGCGCCGTCCCCAGCTGCTGATCCTCGACGAGCCCGCGACGGGCCTCGACCCGGCCGGGATGCGCGACATGCGCGTGCTCATCCGCGGCCTGGCCGATCAGGGGATAACGGTCCTGCTCTCCAGCCACCAGCTCCCGGAGGTCCAGGAACTGTGCGACCGCGTCGCGATCGTGGACCGCGGCCGCGTCGTCTACGAGGGCGCGCTTGCGGACCTGCGCCGCCAGGGCGGGGCGGGCTACCGCCTGCGGACCACAGACGATGTCCGTGCGCTCGCGATCGCGGCGCAGCATCCGGGCGTCGAGCACGCCCATGCCGCCGAGCACGATCTCAGCCTGCAGGCCGACGAGCGCGAGATCGGGGAGCTGTCGCTCGCCCTCGGGAGAGCCGGCATCGGCATCCTCGCGCTCACCCCGGAGCTCGCGACACTCGAGGACCTCTTCTTCCGGCTCACCGAGTCCGGCGCGGCCGCGCCCGCCGACGCCGGCGCCCCGGCGGCCTCCGAGCGGCTCGAGAGCCTGGCGGGAGCGCAGTGAGCGCCGTCGCCGCCTCACCTGCCCCGCCGGCAGCAGCCGCCCCATCCCATCGCGGGCGCAGGCCCTCCACCCTGACCGTCTACCGCTGGGAGCTGCGCAAGTTCGTCTCCCAGAAGCGCACGTACCTGGGTCTCTTCCTCGCTGTCCTGATGCCGCTGATCTTTGTGCTCAGCCAGCATCTGCGCCAGCACAACCCGCATGAACAGGACAACATCTTCGCGGCGCAGATCACCCAGTCCGGGCTCGCCACGCCCGTGCTGATGCTCCTGTTCGAGTCCTTCTTCCTGCTGCCGCTGATCGCGGCGCTCGTGGCCGGGGATGTGGTGGCTGCGGAGGACGGCAACGGGACGCTCAAGACGATCCTCACGCGCTCGGTCGACCGCGGCCAGGTGTTCGCCGCCAAGACCATCGCCGCGATGACCTATGCGGTGATCGCGGTGTTCCTCTCTGCGGCCGTGGCAACGATCGCCGGCGTTGCCTCATGGGGCTTCAAGAGCATCACCAGCTATTCGGGCACGGTCGTATCGGCCCCGAAGGCGCTCCTGCTCGTGTTCGCCGCGAACGGGTGCTTCTTGATCCCGCTGCTGACGGTCGTCTGCATCGGCGTGCTGCTCTCGACTGTGACCCGCAACAGCGCTGCGGCGGTCGTCGGAACGGTCGGGATCACGCTGATCCTTGCGATCGTGGCGCAGATCCCGGGCCTCGAAGGCCTCCAGGGATACCTGCTCACGAACCAGTACAGCAACTGGCACGGACTCCTTCGCACGCCCACGGACTGGGCTCCGATCACGCACTCGATCTGGGTGTGTGCGCTCTACGCAGTGCCGGCGCTGGTCGCCGGCTACCTGGTGTTCCTGCGCCGCGACGTCGCGGGCGGATAGCTGGAGCTAGAGCGCCCGGCTGACCTGGGCGGGCGGCTCGATCACCGAGAGGTCGACCCCGGCCATCAGGCGGCGAGCCTCGCGAGGGTCGATCAGGCCCGCCCCCATGCGCCCGGTGGACTCGGCGCCGCAGGCGACACCGAAACGGAGGCAGTGGTCCGGTGCGCGGCCCTCGTAGCGCGCGGCGAGATAGCCGGCCAGGAACGCGTCCCCGGAGCCGCGCTTGGCGATCGGCTCACGCGGCTCGATGTGGGCGCGTTTGAGGACCCGCTGCCCGTCGACGATGAGCTGCGCGTAGCAGCCGTCGGGAAGTGTCATGATCGCCTCCCGCGGCCCGAGCGCGGCGATCTCGCCGACGGCCTGCGAGCGGTCCTCCTCGCCGGCGAACTCGTGGCCCACGAGCTCCTCGGCCTCAAGGACGTTCGGGGAGACGAGGTCCGGCTCGGCGCGGGCGGCCTGGCGCAGCGGCTCACCGTCGGTGTCGACAACCGTCGTGACGTCCGAGCGCTCGAGGTCGCGGACGAGGGATGCGTAGATGTCGGTGTCCACGCCGCGCGGGAGCGAGCCGGCGAACACGACGATCGCCGCGCCGCGGGCGAGGTACAGGAGCTTGTCCCGGAACAGCTCGACCTCCTGGTCTGAGACGAGCGGCCCCCGTTCGTTGATCTCCGTCTGCTCACCGGTGGTCGGGTCGAGCACCGACGTGTTGGTGCGCGTCTCGTCCCGTATGCGCACGAAGTCGTTGAGGATCGACTCCTCCGTCAGCTGCTCGACGAGGTGCGTGCCCGTCGCGCCGCCGGCGAAGCCGGTGGCGATCACGGGCTGCCCGAGAGCCTTCAGTGTGCGGGCAATGTTGACGCCCTTCCCGCCTGCGGTCGTCCGCTGCTCCACCGTCCTGTGGCGCCGGCCGATCCTGAAGTTCGGGACCGATAGCGCCTTGTCGATGGCCGCGTTGAGCGTGACTGTGATGATCATGTCCGCTCCTCCCCGCCGGCGTGCCGGCGCGCATTGCCGGCTGATTGCCTGGCTTGCACGAGACAAAGGCTAGCGAACAGCGACCGCCGTCCGGTGGGAGGGACGAAAGCCGGCCGGCGGCCCGGCGACCGCGGCTCTCACAGAGCGGCCGTCGCCTGCCCCGAGAGCTGCCAGGCCGTCTCGCGAAGGCGTTCGGCCTCCGCTGCAGCGGCATCGGCGGGCGCTCCGCCGTGCGTCGTGTGGGCGCCGGCGATGCTGCGGGAGGCGGATATCAGGCCGCCCGCCCTGCCGGGTGTGAACGCCGGGGCGAGATCCTCGACCCGTCCGCCCTGGGCGCCGATCCCGGGCAGCAGGAACGGGGCGCTGGGCATCAGCTCCCGAGCGCGCTCGAGGTGTGCCGGCACCGTCGCGCCGATGACCGCACCGACGTCGCTGATCCCGCTCTCGCCGACACCGCTCTCGCCGGCGGACGCGACCAGCCGCGCGATGTGCTCCCATACCGCCGACCCGTCCTGCAGGCGCAGATCCTGCACGTCGGCGGCGCCGGGGTTGGAGGTGCGGACGAGCACCAGCACCCCCGAACCGGCGTGTCTCGCACCCTTCACGAACGGCTCGACGGCATCGGAGCCCATCAGCGGGTTCACCGTGGCCATGTCGACTCCGAGGCCCGGCACGCGGCCGAACGGGGTCTCAGCCCCGTCCAGGAGCGCCCCTGCGTATGCGCCGGCGCTCACGTCGATGTCGCCGCGCTTGCCGTCGGCGATCACCAGCAGGCCGAGCTCGTGCGCATACCCCGTCACCTCTTCAAGGACGGCCCACCCCGCCGCGCCGAGCAGCTCGAAACGGGCGAGCTGGGGCTTGACGGCGACGCACGCGTGCGCGGCGGCGTCGAGGAGGGCGAGGCTGTGGGCCCGGACGGCGGCGGCAGCCGCCTGAACGGGATCTGACCTGTCGGCGACGGCTGCGGCCGCCGAGGGCCACAGCGCCGAGGGATCGGGATCGAGGCCGAGGACGATCTGCGACTCGCGCTCGGCGACCCGAGCGTCCAGGCTGTCCCCGAAGGAGGCCGTGCTGTTCAGCGCCCCTTCACCGCGTTCTTCAGGCCGCTTCCGGCCGTGAACCGCGGGACACGGGAGGCGGCGATCTCGATGCGCTCTCCGGTTCGCGGGTTCACGCCCGCGCGTGCGCTGCGCTCGCTGACGTGGAACTTGCCGAAACCCGACACGGTCACCTCGCTGCCCCGCCGCAGCGCGTCCTCCACGGTCGCGAGCACCGCATCCACGGCCCTTGCGGCATCGTTGCGCGTCAGCTGGGCGCGGTCGGCCACCTGTTCGACAAGCTCGGACTTCGTCACTTCACCCTCCTCGTTGGTTAGAAGCTCGCTTCGACGCTAACACCGCGTGCGGACGGGCGCATACGCAAGAATAGGCGCGTGGCCATCACCCGCATCGCATGGCTGACGACCGTACTCGTCGCTCTCATCACCGCACTGCTGCTGGCTCTTGAGGGCTACGTGGGCTACGCCGGCCTCGGCGTGGCCGTCGCGGCGTCGGCCTCGATCAACCTCTTCTAGCGGGCAGCTGCTCAGGCGCCGGGCCCTGTGAGCCACCGCGCGAGGGCCCGCGCCGCGATGCCGCGGTGGCTGATCGCGTCCTTCTGCTCATCGCTGAGCTCGGCCATCGTGAGACCCTCGGGCCCGTCGTCGGGCAGGAACGCGGGGTCGTACCCGAATCCCCCCGAGCCGCGGGGGCTCTCGGCCAGGCGGCCGTGGCAGCGCCCCTCGAAGAGCTTCTCGACACCCGCGACGGGATCCACGTACGCGATCACGCACACGTACTCCAGGGCGCTCCCCGCGGGTGCGCTGGCGAGCAGCAGGTCCAGGTTCTCCTCATCGCTCGCGTCCTCCCCGGCGAACCGCGCCGAACGGACCCCCGGCGCCCCGCCGAGCGCCGCCGCCGCGATCCCGGAGTCGTCCGCGATGCTCACGCGCCCCGTTGCGTTTGCCGCGGCACGCGCCTTGCCGAGCGCGTTCTCCGCGAACGTGTCGCCGTCCTCGGGTGGGAGCACGAAGTCGTCCGCGAGCATGTCGACCTGCAGCTCGCCGCCGGGAAGCAGCCGCGCGAACTCCCGGCGCTTGTGCTCGTTGTGGGTGGCCAGGAGCAGACTGGTCAAAGCCCGTCGCTAGCCCTCCTGTGCGGCGCTCGCGAGCTCGATCGTCTCGAGCTGGAGCTCCCTCAGCAGGCCGATGCCGTTGGCGGCGAGCGCGAGCAGCTCGTCGAGGCTCGCCCGTGAGAGCGGGGTGCGCTCGGCGGTGGCCTGCACCTCGACCAGCCCCCCGTCGCCCGTCATCACGACGTTCGCGTCGACCTCCGCCGTGGAATCCTCCGAGTAGTCGAGGTCGAGCAGGGCCTGGCCTGCGACCATCCCGCACGAGATCGCGGCGACGGACCCGGTCAGCGGCTCGCCGTCGATCAGGCCCGCGCGCTTCAACCGCTCGCACGCCAGGGAGAGCGCGACGTAGGCTCCGGTGATCGACGCGCATCGCGTCCCGCCGTCGGCCTGCAGCACGTCGCAGTCGAGGTAGATCGTGCGCTCGCCCAGCGCCTGCATGTCGACGACCCCGCGCAGCGAGCGTCCGATCAGGCGCTGGATCTCGACGGTCCGCCCGTCCTGGCGCCCCCTGGTCGCGTCGCGCTGCTTGCGCTCCCCCGTCGAGGCGGGGAGCATGCCGTACTCGGCCGTCACCCAGCCCCTGCCCCTGCCGGCCATCCAGCGCGGAACGCTCTCCTGCACCGATGCGGTGCAGATCACCCGCGTCTCGCCCACCGAGATCAGCGCGGACCCGCTGGCGGGCCTCACGAAGCCGGGCTCGATGTCCGTCGGGCGCATGTCGCCCGCCGCCCTGCCGTAGCTGCGCTCGCTCATCGTCTGTTCAGCGCTGTGGCTGCGTGGGAGTGTGCATGCGGGCCATCATTCCAGAGCGGTACGGTCGGTGGGTCTTGCGTGCCCTTGTGCTCTCGAACATGCTGCCCGACGCCGCCCACCCGGAGCGCGGCCGTTTCGTCCGCGACCAGGTCGCGGCGCTGCGCGCGCTCGGCGGTGTCGACGTGGAGCTCCTGGAGTTCGCTCCCGGGCCGGGTTCGCTGGCGCGTGCCGCCCGCCGTCTGCGCGCAAGCCATGGACCACCCTCGTCGCTCAACAGGCGCCCCGCAGCGCCGCCGCTGGACATCGTGCACTCCCATTTCGGGCTGACGGCGTGGGCGGCGCTGGCGGTGCGTGCCCGTGTTCACGCGCTGACGATCCACGGAACGGACGTCAGTCACCCCCGCACGAGGCTCGCGACGGCACTCGTGCTTCCGATGGTCGACCTGCCCGCGGTCGTCTCGCGGCCGCTGCTCGCCGAGATCCCCGGGGCCGCAGCACGGCGGCGTGCGGAGGTCCTTCCGTGCGGCATCGACCTCTCGCGCTTCCAGCCGGTTCCGCGGCCCACCGCGCGCGCCGAGCTCGGTCTCGACCCGGACGGCCGCTACCTGCTGTTTCCCGCTGATCCCGCTCGGGCGGAGAAGCGTCACGATCGCGCCGCCGAGGTGGCGGAGCGCACCGGGGCCCAGCTGCTCACGCTGGGGTCGGTGGCGCCGGAGAGCGTGGGGCTGTGGATCAACGCGGCCAACGCGGTGCTGGTTCCCTCCGAGCGGGAGGGTTTCGGGCTCGCCGTCCTCGAGGCGCTCGCATGCGACGTCCCGGTGCTCGCGACCCCGGTCGGAGTCCACGCCGACGCCCTCGCCGGCGTGCACGGCGCGCTTTGCGCTCCATTCGACGCCGATCGCTGGGCGCAGGCTGCGGAAGCTCACCTTCGAGATGCGGACCCGCGCATCGCCGGCCGGGCGAGCGCCGAGCGCTACTCGTCGGACGTGATGGCCGAGAGGGTCCTGGACGCCTGGAACCGTGCGCTGGCGCGGTCCGGGTAGCGGCGGGGGTAGCATTGATCGGCTGTGAGTCAGATATCTGACGCCAACCCCGGCGGGCCCTCGGCGCAGGCGCAGCCCGCACCACCCCAGGACCCCGTCGCGGCAACCGACGAGGCCACCGCGCTCGCAACCAGCTTCGGTGCCCGTGGCCGTGCGCGCAGACGCGTTCGCTTCCTGCGCAAGGCCAGGGAGCTCGCCTACCGCGACCTCGGGGGCCTGGTCTACAACCTGCACCTGTTCGGGCAGCGCAACGATCCGCTGGTCCTCGACAAGCTCAACACCCTCGGTCACATCGACCGGGAGCTGAGGACGCTCGAGGGCGTGCTCTCCGAGCACAGTCCCGTGACCGTGCTGCGCGAAGCGGGCATCACAGCATGCCCGCGCTGCGCGGCCATCCACAGCAGCGAGGACCGCTTCTGTCCGAACTGCGGCATCGCCATGGGCCGCAACGCCGATCTCCCGATCGCGGGCGTACCTGCGCCGCCGGCCGCGCCGGCGCCGCCCGCCGTGCCTGCGCCGCCCGCCGTGCCGCCGCAGGCGAGCGCACCCCCAGCGACCCCCGCGCCCGTCCTTACCCCGCCTGCTGCCCCGGCGCCCCCCGCCCGGTCCACCGCGGCCCCTGTCGCAGCGACACCGGGCCAGCCGGCTGCCGCGCCGGCGCCGGTGTCCCCCGCGGCCGCGCCGGCGACCGGGCGATCGCCTCATCCTCCGAGCTCCGCGCCGACGCCGGAGGGCGAGCCGGCCCAGCAGCCCCCACGGGAGCCCGAGGAACTCACCGAGATCCTGCGGCCGCCCGCTCAGGGAACGTGAGCGTCGCGCAGCCCTCCGCAGGCCCCGCCGGCGTCGCCGGCGAGCCATCACCGCCCTTCCAGCCGCAGCCGCGCGATGTCTGCCCGCTGTGTGGAGGGCCGCTGCGACCTGAGCAGGAGTGGTGCCTGAAATGCGGGGCGGCCGCCCGCACGAGGCTCGCCGCAGCCCCGAACTGGAGGCGGCCGCTCATAGCGCTCACGCTCGTCATCGCGATCTCACTCGGCGTTCTCGCCGCCGCACTGGTCAAGCTGGTCGGCGACTCCGGATCGAACTCGGGCACCACCGCGGCCGTGCTCACCCTCACCACGGGAGCCGCGGCGCCCGCGAGCACCAGCGCGAGCGCCACACCGACCACGCCCACGACACCGACCACGCCCACTACGGCGACGTCGGCCACGGGAGCGGCGAAGTCCACCACGGCGACCACGCCCGCTGGGACGACACCGGCTGCGACCAACGCCCTGCCGCAGGCCGGCTCGAGCGCCGCCTCCAAGCGCGGCATCGAAGAGCTCAGGAGTCGCATCAGGAAACGCGTCGCGGAAATCGAAAGATCGACCGCCTCCGGCCGCTGACCCGGATCCGGCGCGCACGCGCGGGCGGGTGCAAGGGGCGCCCGGACAGATACGGTTCGCCGGATGCCTGAACTTTCCGCCGCGGTCACCGCGGAGGCTGACGTGGCCGTCGTGGGCGCGGGAGCTGCCGGGCTCTACGCGGCTCTCTGCGCCGCGCGCGAGCACGCGAGCGTGGTGCTCATCTCGGCGACGCCGCTCGCACAGACCGCGAGCTACTGGGCGCAGGGCGGGCTCGCAGCGGCCCTGGCGGCTGATGACAGCTTCGAGCTCCACCTGCACGACACCGAGGTCGCGGGGCGCCTGCTGGTCAGGCACTCCGCCGCCGAGATCCTGGTGCATGAGGCGCCGGTCTGCGTGCGCGACCTGCAGTCCCTCGGGGTGCGATTCGATGCGGACCGGTTCGGCCAGCTGGCACTCGGGCTCGAGGGGGGGCACTCCGTCAGGCGCGTCGTGCATGCCGGCGGCAGCGCCACGGGACGCCGCGTCGTGCGCCAGCTGTCCGCGCTCGCGGTCGAGGAGCCGATGATCACCGTGCTCGAGCAGGCGCGCGCGCAGGCGCTCTGGACCGATGAGGACGGATGCCGCGGACTGGTCTGCGCCGACGGGCGGGTGATCGCGGCGCGGGCGGTCGTGATCGCAACGGGGGGAGCGGCCGCGCTGTGGTCGCGCACCACAAACCCGCCGGGCTCGCAGGGCGTAGGCCTGATGCTCGCCCACCAGGCGGGCGCCGCTCTCGCGGACCTCGAGCTGATGCAGTTTCACCCGACGGCCGTGACGGGCATCCCCGGACGCGAGGGGTTCCTCGTGACGGAGGCGATCCGCGGCGAGGGAGCCACGCTGCTCGACTCCCGCGGGGAGCGGTTCGTGAACGAGCTCGCCCCGCGGGACGAGGTGTCGCGGGCGATCCAGGCCCAGCTCGACAGTTCCGGTGAGAGATCCGTCGATCTTGACATGAGGTCGGTCGATCCCGCCCTCTTCCCGAACGTCGTCAGTGCGCTGCGCGAGTCCGGCCTTGACCCGGCTCGCGAACTGGTGCCCGTGGCACCGGCGGCCCACTACATGATGGGCGGGATCGTCACCGACCTGAACGCGCGCTCCACCGTCGCGGGGCTCTATGCGGTTGGCGAGGCATCCTGCACCGGGCTGCACGGCGCGAACAGGCTCGCGTCCAACTCGCTCAGCGAGTGCTTCGTCTTCGCCCGCAGGGCGATCGGCGACGCACTGGCGACCCCGGCGCCCGCGCGGGCGGCCGCGGACGCGCGGGCGATAGATGCGCTTCGCGAAATCCCTGCTCCCCCTCCTGCCGACCCTGACACGCGTGCCGCGCTGTGGCGCTCGGCGGGCATCGTGCGCTCTCCGCAGGCCCTTCGCTCCTTGCTGTCCGAGGCGCACCCGCTGGCGCGGCTCGTCGCCCGCTGCGCCCTCGAGCGCACCGAGAGCCGCGGCGCCCATATCCGCGTGGACTACCCCGAGCGGGACCCGGCGCTGGACCACCGCCACGTGGTGCTCACGGGCGGCGAGCCGGGCGCGTGGCAACACTGGACCTGAAAGGCCGGAGCGCGAAAGCCCGGCTTTCAGGCGCCAAACCTAAGAAGTTGGCCGACTTGTCTTTATGTCCGAACCTTCCTGCGTAGAGCGGTGTTTGGGCAGATGGAGGTTGTGAACGCGGGGGGATGGAGAACGCGGGCGTGCTCCACAGACAAAACCCAGAGAAAGAGCTTGAGGAAACGCGCCATGTACCAGTTCAGCCGAGCCATTTACAGGGAGCTCGCACCGAAGATTCAGCCGCCGCCGCCGGGTTTTCCCGCAACGAGCAACCACGCCGCCGTCCTGCGCGCGTGTGAGGCCGTCATCAGTCGCCTGGCGACCGACGGGCACTACTTCGCCAGGCCGGCCAGGACGCTGTTCTGCGATATCCGCAACTACTTCCCGATGGCTGTCCAGGGCGACGTGCACCGCATCGTCACCCGCTACATCGGCTTCGCCCAGCAGTTCCTCGCCGAAAACCCCCACGAGGGCTACACGGCGATCAGCGGTGCCCCGCCGCAGTGCCGTGCGACGACCCGCAAGGGTTCGGCGTGCCAGCGGACCCCGCTCCCGCGCAACGGCTACTGCCCGTCCCACCAGCACCTCGCAGAGACCGAGGACCGCGCGCTGGCCGCCTGATCAGCGCACCCGCCCGGCGTCCTCCCAAGATGGGTGCGCCGGGCGCGAGCCCGCCGCCCCGAGCTTCGGCGCCTGCCGTAGGCTGAGAGCATGCTCCTCGGGGTGGACGTGGGCGGCACCTTCACGGACGCCGTCCTGGTGAGCAGCGACGGCGCCGTCCACAGCGCCAAGGTCCCGTCCACTCCGAGCGAGGAGTCGGCCGGGGTGCTGGCCGCCATCGCGCTCGTCCTGCAGGAGGCGCAGGCGCCAGCACGGGACGTGGAGCGCTTCGCCCACGGCATGACCGTTGCGACGAACGCGCTCCTGCAGGGTCGCACCGCCCGGACCGCGCTTGTCGCGACCAGCGGCTTCACCGACGTGATCGAGCTCGGGCGCCAGGCCCGCGTGAGCCTGTACAGGCTGTGTGACCGCGCCCCCGAGCCGCTCGTGGCGCAGGAGCTGCGATTCGCGGCCCCCGAGCGGATGGGTCCCGACGGGCCGCTGCGCGCGCTCGACCCGGCGCAGGCGCGCCTGCTCGTGGAGCAGGTCGCGAGGTCGCGGCCGCAGGCGGTCGCCGTCGCGCTGCTGCACTCATACGTCGACGACACGCACGAGCGGATGATCGGAGACCTGCTTTCCGAGCTGCTCCCGGATGCGGTGTGCTCGCTCTCGAGCGAGCTTGTCGGAACCTTCCGCGAGTATGAGCGCACCGCGACGACCGTCGTCGACGGCGCACTCTCGCCGCCGCTCAGCGCCTACCTCGCCCGGCTCACGCAGCAGGCGGGCGAGATGGAGCTCGCCGAGCCCCAGATCATGCAGTCCTCCGGCGGTCTCACCGATGTGGCGCGTGCCGGCGCCCACGCAGCCCTCACCGTCCTCTCGGGGCCCGCGGGCGGGGTCGGCGGCGCGCTCCTGCTCGCGCGCCTGGCGGGAGAGCCGGACGTGCTGTGCTTCGACATGGGCGGAACCTCGTGCGACGTCTGCCTGATCGACCGCTTCGAGGTCGCCGAGACATCCGACCGGGTGATCGCCGGCCGGCCGCTGGCGCTGCCCGCGCTTGACATCCACACCGTTGGAGCCGGCGGAGGGTCCATCGCATGGCTCGACGCGGGCGGGGCGCTTCGCGTCGGTCCCGCCTCCTGCGGTGCACGCCCCGGACCGGCGTGTTACGGCCTCGGAGGCTCCGAGCCGACGGTGACGGACGCGAACCTGCTGCTCGGCAGGCTGCTCGACGACGTCCCGCTCGCGGGAGGGCTGACACTCGACCGCGGCGCGGCGGAGCGTGCTCTCACGCCGCTCGCGGACGAGCTCTCCATCGATCTCACAGCCTGCGCCGAGGGGATCGTGAGGGTCGCGGAGACCGAGATGCTCGGCGCTCTGAGGCTGATGACGGTGGAGCGCGGGATCGACCCGCGCGGCTTCGCTCTCATGCCGTTCGGGGGCGCCGGCCCGCTGCATGCCGCCTCGATGGCGGGCGAGCTGGGGATATCCACGATCATCAGTCCGCGCGCGGGCGGCGTGCTCTGCGCTCTCGGCCTCGCCGCCGCAGCCCCCCGCCGCGACGTGTCTCGGACCCTGCTCCTGGACCTCGACGCGCTCACGGGCGAGCGTCTTCAGAGCGTCCGCTCCGCGCTCGTCGCCCAGGCCGGCGCGGCACTCTCCGCCGAGCCCTCGCGCACGCGAGTCCGCCACGAGCTTCGCTACGTCGGGCAGTCCTTCGAGCTGCCGGTCCATGAGGAGCCCTCCCGGACGAACGCCTGGCTCGGCCCGGCAGAGCTCCGCGAGGCGTTCGAGGCGGCACACGAGCAGCGCTACGGCTACCGCGACGGCGCCGCCGGCGTCGAGCTCGTCAACATGCGGGTGTCCGCCTGGGGACAGGCGCCCGAGATGGCGCCGCTGGCGGGCCCGAGGGACACGCGGCGCGGCTCCCGGCGCATGGTCGTCTTCGGCGGCGAGCCCATCGAGTCCGAGGTTCTCCGGGGCGAGCCCGCACCCGGCGAAGAGGTCCAGGGTCCCGCCCTGTGGGCGCACGCCCAGTCGACGCTCCTGATCCCGCCCGGCTGGACAGCGCGCGTGGATGAGCACGGCACCGTACGCATGACGCTCGCAGGATCGGGGTGAGCGGTGCTTGACGCGATCGAACTGCAGGTGGTGACGGGCGCCCTGCGCGCCGCGTGCCAGGAGATGGGAGTCGTGCTCATCCGCTCGGCGCACTCGTCGAACATCAAGGAGCGTCAGGACGCATCGACCGGGCTGTTCGACGCCGACGGGCAGATGGTCATGCAGGCTGAGCACATCCCCGTGCATCTCGGCGCGATGCCGGCGGCGGTGGCGGCCGTGATCGCCGAGCGCCATTCGCCCGGCGTCTCGTGGATCCTGAACGACCCGTTCGCGGGAGGCACGCACCTGCCTGACATCACCGTCGTCACGCCGATCTTCCTCCACGGGAGCGAGCTGATCGGGTTCGCCGCCTCGCGCGCCCATCACGCCGACGTGGGCGCCAGGGTGCCCGGCTCGATGCCCGCGGACAGCACGTCGCTGCAGGACGAGGGCGTCGTGATCTCCCCGCGCCCGCTGGATGAGGCGTCGATGGGTGAGATCACCGCGCGGATGCGCCGTCCCGAGGAGCGCCGCGCGGACCTGCTCGCCCAGCTCGCCGCGAACCGCACGGGCGCGATCAGGCTCACGGAGCTCGCCGAGAGACTGTCCGCCGATCGCCTGCGCGAGGCGACGGACGCCGTGCTCGACTACTGCGAGCGCAGGACCCGTGCGTGCATCGCGGCGATGCCCGATGGCACCGTCGCCGCTCAGGACGTGCTCGAGGCGGCGGACCGCGACCTGCTCCTGAGACTGGCTGCCACCGTGGACGGGGACTCCCTGATGCTGGACTTCAGCGCCAGCGCACCCCAGCACGAGGGCAACCTGAACTGCCCGCTGGCCGTCACCCGGTCCGCGTGCCTGTTCGCGGTCCGGGTCCTGACGGACCCTGACATCCCGCCGACGGCCGGCGCCTACAGGCCGGTGAGCGTGACAGCGCCACTCGGCACGGTCCTCAACGCCCACTCCGGCGCGGCTGTGGCGGCCGGCAACGTCGAGACCTCCTCGCGTGTGGCCGACCTCGTGCTGAGCGCGTTCGGCCGGGCGCAGGGCCAGGGCACGATGAACAACCTGACGCTGGGCGACGAGCGCTTCTCCTACTACGAGACGCTCGGCGGAGGACAGGGCGCATGCGAGGGCGCTGACGGGCCGAGCGCGGTCCACGTCGCGATGAGCAACACCCTGAACACGCCGATCGAGGCGCTCGAGCGCGAATTCCCCCTTCGCGTGGTGGAATACGCGCTGCGCCGAGGGTCGGGCGGCCGCGGGCGCTGGCACGGCGGGGACGGGATCGTACGGGAGGTGCAGGCACTGACGGAGATGACCTATTCGCTGATCGCCGAGCGCCGTCGCGACCGCCCCCGTGGCGCTGGGGGCGGCGGCGACGGGGCCGCCGGCCGCGACCTTCTCGACGGGCGGCCGCTGGCGGGAAAGTCGACCGGCGTGATGCACGAGGGTCAACGTCTGCGCATCGAAACGCCCGGTGGAGGAGGATTCGGTGATGAGCAGCGGGGTGAGTGAGCGCATCGGTTTCCTGGGCCTGGGGATCATGGGCTCGCGGATGGCCGCGAACCTCGTCCGAGCCGGCTTTCAGACGACGGTGTGGACGCACACGCCGGGTAAGGCGGAGCGCTGGGCCGCGGAGAACGGATCCACCGCGTGCGCCACCCCTGCCGAGGTCGCGCAGAGCAGCGACATCATCATCAGCATGGTGGTCGACGGGGAGCAGGTGTCCTCGATCCTGCTCGGCCCCGGCGGAGTGATGGAGGCGGCGCGTCCCGGCCTGCTCTGTGTGGACATGTCGACGATCGCGCCGCCCGACACACGGCGGATAGGCGCGGCCCTCGCGGCCGCAGACGTGAGGATGCTCGACGCGCCGGTGACGGGATCAGCGCCCCGCGCCGAGGACGGCTCGCTGACGATCATGGCCGGCGGCGAGCGGAAGGACTTCGAGCGGGCCCTGCCTGCGCTGGAGACGATGGGCGAGCTGATAGCGCACGTCGGCGAGCTCGGCCAGGGC